>Ga0224511_10005246_pt1 | contig 10097 bp, 7 predicted proteins | sample SF_May12_sed_USG_2_FD_169988 | JGI IMG/M metagenome (GOLD analysis project Ga0224511, IMG submission 169988) | Sediment microbial communities from San Francisco Bay, California, United States - SF_May12_sed_USGS_8_1 | ecosystem: Environmental > Aquatic > Marine > Sediment | place: USA... | reverse complement strand
GGGTTATTCAACCAGAAATTCTCAGTTTTAACGGATTAGGTTTTATGAGAGATTGTTTTCTTTTTGTAGAGGCGATGTTCCTAAAGGCGATTATCAAGGTTTTGAATGAAACCACACCCGAAGGAGATGGAGTAAGTAATCGGCCAAGTCAGTAGGCGTTTTCAAACAAGCCAACATAGTCCTTGCACATCGGGTAAAAGAATGCACCATGTTTTTTATAATGTGGGTATACGTGTTAGCCAAATACATGTAAATTGAAATAGTGTCACCAAGAAAATTTCGCATTCGCCACTAAATAACACTATGCTCTTGTTTGTTTGAGCAAACGCGGGAGAGAGTCAATGTATTTTTCTCTCTATTGCATTATTTGGTCAAGTCCTCTCCGCCTTAATGCATTCGAGCAGCTGGTTCGAGTTAGCAGAAAGCGTTGTTGCGTATGTTTGGCCAGTATGGCACTTCGGAATGTGCATTGATTCAATGAAAGGGAAATGCGCAACCAGCATTAGCTTATACGAAAACGCCTAGCAAACCCCAAGTTGCAGTTGTAGTAGTGGATCACTCCACAGAATAGCTTGATGGGATGGTAATGCTAGTTGACTCGATTACTATAGTATCATAGTTTGGATGCCACTCCGTCTTTCACTCTGGTTTCACCTTAGGCTCGGATGCAGAAAATAAAAGTTTACTCACCGGGTACCCCATGCGTCCTGTTGTGGTGTTGTATGTAAAATAGAATTATCTTACCTAGTACCTAGTAGTTGAGCATGGTATGTGAATCCTTATAGGAATATGAGTTCATGCAGCGTGTGGAACAGGTCCTCAATGAGACAAGGGATAGAATCCATGCAGAATGCGAACAGACCCCCCAGGAGGAGCGTGCCATGATGGAGCGCAAGTACGAAACAAACAAAGTGCTGTCAGTAGCCTGGAAAGGTTAGTGGTATTAGAGAGGAAGCGACACCAGTAGTTCAGTGGCTCTAATGAGCTTGACGCCGGAGATGAGCAGTCAGGATATGAGCGATAACTGAAATGGCTCATTGGCTAGAGCAGTCAATTCATGATCCCGGATTCAAGTCCTGTCCATGTCAGGTTCCTATTGCGGGTGAGAGCCCCTCATACAGTTCGTTGCTACTACGAATTGGGCTTGGGTGATCATAGAGTTATTCCTATAGGAGGATAACTCTATGGTCCGGATGGTATAATTATAGATGTTATGGAGTAAGGGAGGATAACTCTATGGTCCTGATCAGAATCATAGAGATTATGGAGTAAGGGAGGATAACTCTATGGTCCTGATCAGAATCATAGAGATTATGGAGTAAAGGAGGATAAGTCTGGATAACTCTATGGTCTGAAGTACACATTCTGAGCAATAAATTAACTGTATGAATGGTTTTTCAGTGAAAGATGGAAAGATTTATCGTGGTGTACGTAACTTCCTGGAGACAGGATTTGGCAAAGCAGGAGAGAGACGTCTGTGGTGGAGAGCAATTGCTACTTGCTCATGCGCTTTCTGCAGTTGGGGAGAAATGGAATCTCCTGACTGGCGTGATGGATATTATGACGGTTGGTATGATGGTGAGTACATGAAGCAACTTCCAGTGCAGTGCCCCATGTAACTCATTGTCAGCGTAAAGTTTTCGGAAGGCAGGAAGAATTATATAGCATCTAGGTGTCTTTAGAGAGTATGGTGATGTGATATCACTAGATCTGTCCAGCAATTACATGTGACAGTTTACCATGCCTAGGTCAACCTGTCGCCTCTACCCGAGGTAGCCACAGGTTCAGTATGAAGCATTGTGCTCCGAAACTGGGTAGTGCCGGGCTTAACACCTGCGCTTAAAAAACTCCTCTTAATTCACGAATAAGCACAACCCACATATGTGTAGATTCTGCAAGATGTGACATTGGTACAATCGAAAGTCACTAGCCGTTAGCAATTTTTATCAAATGCTGGGACACGCTGCTCACTTTCAGGGATACTTTTACTTTCTCCAACTGCTGAAAAGTCTTCACAAATAACCACATAATCAGCACTGGCTATGGCTGCAGCTGCGGCTTAAATCTCCTTTGTTTACAGGCTATTCCACCCCGGATTATGGCTCTGGATATGATGAAGCATCCATACCTCCTCCCTAAGATGAGGGGCAGCGGGTCATCATTGAATCAACTATGTTGAGCAACAAACTCGAGCAGCAAATCAGGCGCATGCTTGTGTAAGCAGCTGTTAAGAGCGCAAATACAACTTGTTTGCTTATGATGGTCTACAGACTCTGGGTTCATTTTGAATCCGTTATTGATAATCCTATTTTGGGAGGGAATCTATTATTTTCATAAAAAGGTTTTTCTTCTTTCCTGATTTCACTTCATCTATGCATCTGCCCTTCACGGTTGTCATCCGTTCGTCTATTTTTCTATAACTAAGTGCGATCTGCTAATCACTTCTGTGAAATAAACTTTTTGCTTTAACTACTTTTTTAAACGCAGAATTCTGTAAGCAAACCAAAGATCAAGATGACATTACCATCTGGGGAGAAGCAGTGGATAAGTGGGAGGCGCATTTGGCTTTGGGCCAGGTGACCCGGGTTCAATTCTAAGTTTATGCGTCACTTTGTGTTTTCTCGCTCGTTGGATTCAGCCCATCCATAGACTAGCAACTCTAGGGAGGGGGTATATCATTGACCATCCTGAAAACAACCCATTGGCTTGGTGATGCCATCCATGTAAAACAATATGGTTGTATCTCTTTGCAATGAATTAATGAGTGAACAATTTTTTTATCATTCAGTTTTATTTAGAGAATAGCTAAATCCACAGGGTTGGGTGACTTACTACAACAGCTAGTCACAAACTATCACAAGGAATCAGCTTATACCAACAATTCACATGCATACAGAATGTATATAGATGGTCATCACCATGACAAGAATCATGATTCTATAGGACCTCAATGGTAGCCAGAGTATTGTCAGTGTTAAAGAGACCAGACTGTGAATAAGATGCGTGATAACTGCAAGAGAAGCTATAAGCCTATATAAATTAAAAAAAAAAGGTTTGCATACAAGTCAGGCGAATAGTGGCAAACTGACATGGCTAACAGATCTTTGGTGTAATGGCCAATTCAATACAGAAAAGGATAAAAACAGTTTGTAATAATACAACGCGATCATTCAGTATTGACTATTGTATATTGTATGACTATACCATGTCTTTCTGTGTTAAAAAGGGTTGGGTTTGAGATCGATAGTCCACATGTGCACCAGGAGGCCTACGATTCAGACTGGAATACTTATGACCAGACGGCATTGGCATGGTGAATTCGGACTCATCATCATCGTCTATTGAGCTTCCAGAACAACTCGAGGATATCTCATCAGGGCAGCTGTACTGGCCTTGACATTGTCCATTATAAAGACCTTGGTGGCAGCCTATACCATCCGGGTATAAGGTACTATAGTATGGTGGAGTCTCTGTGGTAACGTTATGCACAGGAGTGCAACTGTGTAACTCAGTAGTGTTAGTTTGGTTGCTGGGGTTGCTAGGTCCAGTACTGCTATGATGGCTTGGAGCTGAACTATTAGATACTGATGGTGCTGTTGTACTTCCTAAAGCGTACACGTTACTATTATCCAAATACCAAGCTCGCATCTTCTGATGTACTTCTCTCGCTGTGGGTCGCTTAGACTCACTTTCATGCCAGCACTCCATCATAAGTGAATAAATTCTTGGTGGGCATTCTGGCGGACAAGCCAACAGCTGCCTTGACCTTACTATTTCCACCACTTCCTCGTTGGCAAACCCGTAATACGGTTGCAGTCCATTACTAAATACCTCCCACATCAGTACTCCGTATGAGTACACATCGGTGCTGAGTGTGAACGCGCCGTAGGTGATGGTTTCTGGTGGTACCCAACGTACCGGGATCATCTGGTTATGAAATGCGCAGTAATCAGTTGAATGTAAGCCGTAGATGATTTTTAAGTTAGATATCTTAACGTTTAGGTTATGGCTGACAATGATATTACGCGCTGCGATATCTTTATGGATATAAAGTTGGCAGGAAAGATATTCTAATCCCGAAGCTACCTGAGTAAGAATATACATGACCTCTTTATGCTGGAGAGTTGAACCATGAGCTTCTTGACTGACCAGAAACTGATGTAGATCTCCCAGCGGCAGGTGCTCATATAAGATACACTGAGGACTACCCTTGGTGCTAATACCGAGCATTGACAGCACATGCTGGTGCCTGATCTCGTGCATCGAGTTGATTTCATTCTGAAACTCCTGACTCTCAGTTATACTTGGCTTTTCTCTGAGTGTCTTGAGAAATATCATTGATGTTGTACCGTTACCATAGAGCCCAAAAACTTGGCCTTTGAAAATCTTTCCAAAGGTGCCCGCTCCAAGCTCTTGGATTTTATGGATATTATCCGAAGGAATTTCTTTGATGTAGATGGACGACTTCTCTGATACACTTCCAACCTCATAACCCTTCACTAAAAAATCAAACAATCCCAAATAAGGACCAGAACAGTTGAAGTTATTCTCCCAACTCTACGATTCTTGCACAATAAAATTGATCCTGGATTGCCTAATATATCTATATAAAACATGAAAACCTTCACGCACCGTATTGAACTAAGCCCTGATCTCATCCCATGTGTATCTAAAACTATTTGGTTGTAGTCACTACAGTTCCACTGTCAGAGTGTAGATAACTCCAAAGTCAAAGTGGGAAGACAACTCCGTATTTCAAGAGAGGATAATTCCATGTTTTGTGTGTTGGTTGGAGGAGAAACAATAGTGTAAGTTACTAAGAGATTTTCACTCACCAATGCTACTACTGATTCTGCCACTGGTGCTGGAGCCGGGGGAACGAGTAGCCTGAGCGGATTTTCTCTTACGGCAGATACAGACAATAGTGAGGACAACTCCTAGTACTACTAAAAGTCCTAAAACAACTGGTAGAATTATCTGTATAAAGAGATCTTTCAGATCATCCTTAGTTTTTTGTCTCTTTACGGTTTGGTCTGCTGTTTCCACTACAAAAAAACAACAACAATCAAATTGACATTAATACTGAACTTACTGATAGTTTAATTCCAAAACACTCCATAGAATCTTTACGGGATTTCAGGACAGCATTAGATACAGGGGGCAATTTCATATTTAGATTCTCCTCCGAAAGTGACTAAGAGACCACACACACAGCACCCCTGAAAGGTATTTCGATGATAATTTGGACTCACTCCTGTAAATTCGCTCAGTGAATCAGCATGCACAATGATATAATTATCTTTTTAAGTTTGTTTGTCCGTACGCCTCATTTTCATTCGTTATGAGCTTGATATTCCCCTGGTCTCACATCCTCTAATCAGATTTTTTATAGCTCCATGCTGTCACGTATCTATCCTATTTAAGAACCTCCTTATCCGGAAGCACGTTCTGGAGTGGTACGATCTAGTAGTTAACTGAGCATTCATACGCATGGGTTGAGCCTTGGAAAGATCAGCACTTGAACCCAGGATCTTTCAATTCTGAGTCAAAATCTCTAGCCATAAACCTTTCTCATTTCCTGTATGCTCACCAGGCTTGATAGTTGTGAGAGGCACGAGACCAATCCTAACGCATCCAGGATTGTCATCCAGTTGAGAACAGTCTGGTAGAAATCTCCAGTTACTCTGGTCATCTACAACAAAGCAGACACAATAGAATCTACAGTCTTCTACCTCTGACTTATATATCGGGCTCAACCCATGTGCTCCTTTGATTGAATCCAGCTGTTTCAGCCTTTCAGTTTTTAGTATAGAATATAAAACACTATATTTCACCCAGTTGGCTTTTTATTTAGGCTCTCTGAAATTATGGAACACTTATGTGTCTTCAAGACATGTAAACTTCATCACTGATACACCATCATTGTATCGGACTGGTTAGTTTTGTCTGGGGTTCTAATTCTGACGCAGACAGTCATTCATGATTACCACTTGCGTACAAACTGTAAGTTATGATCAAAGAAAAGCCTGGAAACTTCACCAGAACCTCAGTTAACCACACTAGGGGAATTTGTAAATGGTAGCAAAATATCATGCAGGTGAGGCCAAGACTTCTGACATGAGTCCATTATCTCAAAGATGAGACTTGACATTTCCTCTTAATGTCCGAGTACCTAGTCTACACTCTTTGTTCTATTTTTATAAGTAAACATAATGCCAGGCTATAATAAGCTTTTACCACTTGACTTAGAAATAAGCTTGGAATATGACATTGCCTATATAGCGTGAGGATCTCTTACAGCCCATAGAAAACACCCATGGTGAGTGTAATTTATCCAGGCAAAACATTAAATTAGACAGCTTGTTTACTAAACAGAAAAGAAAAATGGCTGGCCGAAAGAAGCAACCTTTCCGGAGGTTGTGATGGAATTATAGGGAGAATAACTCCATGGTTGCGGTATTGAGTCGGCAATATTTTATAATCTATAGTGCTATATTCAAACCCGATGAAACGGACAATTTATTAATATGGATGCGGCGAGAGGCATTTCAGAAACAATTCCTCACACAGTGTCACAAGTGGATTTGGTATGGTTTTGTTGACATCACTGTGGCCCAAAAAAGTTCAAATGTGTTACATAACATGTCATAAGCCAGCGGCGGAAGGTGATATTTTTCATTCCAGCTATTTTTAAATTCAGACTATATTAAGCGAAATCGTCACTGTTTGGTTGCGACGATAGCTATCAGCGAAGTTTCCAGCATAGACCTATTATGCATTTGAGTTTGACTTAGGATGTCAACTGGGATGCAACCAAGTATCAATTATTCCTGCACCTGCAGTAGCTGACCAAATCATATACATGTAGTACATGATGTACTATATTACATTCATGCCCCTCATTGCACTGAGTATTGAGTAATCTTTGTTTATTTATGCACAACAGAGCCTTTGCTAGTTTCTCAATTTGATTACAACATCTTATATTCCAAATCTTGGCGGGTTAAATTTTCTCTGCAAAACTCCCCCAAAGTTGTTCTTCAGATGCACAGCATGCCTATCCATATTACACCCATAATGACAGAATAATTAACAGTTAGTAAGAGCAATACCCAGCCCGTTAGTATTTATCAGTCTGAGTGTGCCGATGATGGGATGGGGATGATTAGTGCCACCTCACAGGTGATCATTCAATGCTACGCAGAGCTAGTTCACACTCATGGTAGTTTTATTGAATTAGTGAATTGGTTTCCATAGCCGGGACAATCAATGCACCGGTTCTGCTGTGTAAAACATTCAATCTCAGCAAACTGGTAACCTAAACAGTCCATTTCTATAGCGTTTTCTGTTCAAGTGTTTCAGAAAACAGACTTCAAAGCGTAACCCGCAGGTCAGCGGCCCATAAGCTCTATTATAGCCACTGGGTGAATTTATGATGAGGGGCTTTCGTTGTTTATGATGTTACATACTAGACGGGAATGTATAGGAGAAATGAGATATTTGGACTACTTTCTAGTGGCCTAGATGTTTGCTTAGAAACCTAGTATGTAGGAACAAGATGTTTTTCTCAAGAGCCAATCTGCCATATCAACCTATTTCACACTCAAGCTGCTGCACTACCAAAGCCCCCAGGGACAGGCTTCATCATGTGCAGTAGAAGCGTATCTATATGCCAGCCCTTGTCGGGTTCGGATGCCGATGTTAAATAAAGGACTACCTATAGCGTTACGTTCTCTATTAGGCTTATAGGTGTAAGCAGAAATTCCCCTAATGACAAGTCTCGGGGAAACGCAGAGACAAAGACTGAGTAGGCCAATTTCTGCATACCCAAGACACTAGGAGGATACAAAAGAAAGAGGTCTACAGGTGTGTTTTTACAATATGTCAGCAAAACATGGATAAATAGTGAATATTGAAAGATAAGCTTCTGATTGAGTACAAGACTCACCCTTGAAATCCGCTCTGCAGATCGGGAACAATTCTTCGCATTCTGATCTGCACAGCCTTCTTGGAGTGGTAGGATTTTTGACACAGAGCGGCATCTGCACATAGCACATAGCCTTAACGCTTTTCTGGAAGCATTGTGGCTGAGCATTCACTTCGTAGAGTTGACTAACCATCTCTAAAACAGATGCTTATTGATCAGGGAAAAGTTTGGATCGGACTCAGTGAGCCCTAGATGGAAGGGGAAGTTCTGTGAATCAAAAGTTCATTGATTTGCTCCCTATATGAGAGACTGAGTGGACCTGTAGTAAAGTTTAGTTTGACAATGAATTTAACAGAATTGATCACATACTAGTGACCCGTGAGCCCATGACCCGTTGCAGTCTACTTACCGAGCACTCTCCTTTCCCCCTCAGTTTGGCTCAGACGTGACGTGACATAGAGGTCTTCCTCATTGAGAAATCCGCAGTAGCTTCCTTTATATTTTTGACAGAATGGGTCTAGCTCATCATTCACATCGCTGCAAAGAACACAACTCCATATCAGTGTGATGGGGCGATAACTCCACGGATGAGTGTCAGTTTAAGCAAGGGGCGCAACTTTGCGTCAACACAGCACAATTGCCAAGTTGGATTCAAAAGACAAAATTCAGTAGTTCTCTGTTCAGTGGTTTGTCAAAAATGTGGTATGAACAGCAAGGAATACAATTTTGTATCGGTATTTCATTGAACACACGAGGGTTTGAGCCCAGCAGTGCTTTACAATTGTGCGGCGGATTGGGCCTTTCCTCAAAGTGACGATGCAGTGCGAATTCTTAGGGACACAGGTCCGTATCAGTGTTTTAAAATACGCACAATATGTTGTGGTGCGAAGTACACAAACACAACCTAATGGATGAATGTGCCCATGTGGTGATACAGTAGGGAGGGACCTCAGAGTGAGTGATAGATTTGTCTACCTGTGCGGAGCCTCGATTCCCAGGTCTGGTAACTCATTTGTCTTAGTTGTGGTAACGATCGGCTCTACAAAATAAATGAACATAGATTTTCTCATCTATGTATCAGTCGTGTTGTGCCATTTCGAAATGGTACCGGAGCATCTCAGATCCCAATGCTGCACAGGACCGCACAAATTGTTATTAAAATCTATTGGTTCAGTCACGATCATCATGGTTCAAGGAAATTGAGGGAAATGCATTGTTAATGACCGAGTGTTGAAAAGGATCTATTTTACAGTCCCTTGAGAAACCAGTGCATCAAATTTTAGTATCACTATCATATCATAATGGGACAGCTCAGAGGATTCGTAGTAGCATATTATCTGCGAACAGACCAAAGTAGAGAATTCTCATGCGAATTGACTGTTAGGTGATTATTGACGGTCTAATATCACGGTCCTCTTTTTCTTCTATGCGCATCGGATAAAAGAGAAAGCAATGGCTCAGTGAATGGTGCACTGAGTTTAGAATCTGAGGAACTTAGTTCAATTCCAGGTTTGAGCACCATTTATCCTCATCAATCGCGTAGGACGGTCATCCCAAGAGTTATCTTCCCTATGGATGCAGATTATGGAAATTCTGGGAATGGGCCTTATTAATGCTAGCGATGTCAAACAAGCCTCGGATGCGATCCGGGTCACACAAATCATATTTTCTTATAATGTCCAGTTCTCTAAAGTTGAGTTTATCTTGTTTATTACTAGTACGTACTTTCAGTGTTATTATAAAAATATAAGAGCATTTACCTGGTGGAATAATCAGAACATTCGCTGAGGTATTCTTCTTGCCTGCCGGATTTTCTCCCTCGCAGAGATAAGTACCGGAATCTTCGATCCGAGCAGGGTTTATTCTTAACCTGTAAAACAATGCAACACTCAACAAACAATATAAAAAGGTTAGCTAGCCAAGACATCAAAGGAATATGCACTTATCAATAGAGAGGTTGGCACCATCAGCTGCGTCTTGTGGGGATGGGATCTGGTGGGAAAAATTGGCAGTGGTTGAGAGGCAACTCTGAGACCAATGCCATAACCTAACATTCCCATGAATATTTACCATTTAACAGAAGGCTATAAACTGATGAATGATATGGGCCATAATCCCTGTTGAATGATACAACTGCCATACTCCTGTTGTTGCTGGTGTTAAGACAATC
>Ga0224511_10005245_pt1 | contig 10097 bp, 1 predicted proteins | sample SF_May12_sed_USG_2_FD_169988 | JGI IMG/M metagenome (GOLD analysis project Ga0224511, IMG submission 169988) | Sediment microbial communities from San Francisco Bay, California, United States - SF_May12_sed_USGS_8_1 | ecosystem: Environmental > Aquatic > Marine > Sediment | place: USA... | reverse complement strand
TGGCATTAACTAGGTTTTAGACGGGAAACATCATTTGGTCAAATGCATTTAAATAAATTGTCAAACAAACACATCAATATTAAATGCATAATTTAACAAGTAACGTCAGGTGTAAGCATGTGCGTATCTAACGTTCGAACAAGCATAAAGCAGATGTTCTGGTTGCGATAAAGGCTATTTAGCTCATGCTGATTTATAAAAGTACATGAATGAATTAAATAATAATAAACAAATGATACTTTCGATCATCAGGGGATAAATCATCTTTCGGTGTGGCGTCTTACTGACATAGATGTCTCTTGGATAACGCTTTTGCAAACTTGAAAATATGAACACTTGTTCAATGAGCTTGTATCTTTTGAACATGGTAAAGAAATATGTCACAGAAAAGCTTTTTCAAAAACACTTCACCACTTTGAAGAAAATTAAAGAAAAGAAGCACCGTGAAAACCGATTTTTGTGTCATCATTATTAAAGGGTTATATTTTAATCAGTGTTGTCTCTGTTTACTTGCACCTTGTTAAATGTACGTACATATCTACCATTGATATACATAATTAAAAAACTTTATGAAATATTTTTATTTAGTTTATTAAATGCTACCTTCTTCAATTAAGTCATTGTTTAACATACATATGCATGATTGCACGATATGCGCTAAAATATCTCTTCCATTTATATTATTAGTGTGCACAAAATCTTTGCAAATAGTTGTGAAGCGTTTTAGTATTTTTTTAATCTTACAGAAACCATGAAAAAGACATAATACTTATCTCTGAATGTCTTTTGGGACTGTGTATACTTTTTATGTGATGTGCTGTGTGTTTTGTACTGGTCATTTTGTCATAGTGCCCATAAACTTGATTTGCCTACATTACCCACAACATTTTTTCTGTGAACATCTGAAACACTCAACAGAAAAATAATAATTGTTTGTTGTGTCTTTGTATACCTCGTGTTTTGTGATGTTCAGTGTTTTTGTCATGGTACCCATACACAGTACTTGTCCACTTTGTTTACAACATACTTTCTTTAAACACCTCTACAATTTACATATAACATAAAAATGATATATGCACCAAATGTGGCTAATAAGCAATTTTAAATTGGTCATCTTGACTGGTTATTATTTGCTTATAAAAAATAATTGTAATTAGTTGATATGCGAAGAAACAGAAAGTACAAAATAAAGAATGTTTTTACTAGTAAATGTTCATGATAGCTTTACTAATTGTGATGCATATAGATTACATGCATGATAATATGCACCAAATGGTGGGTATTAAGCGTTTTAAAGTGGTCATCCTGACTAGTAAATCGTTGCTTATATTAAATATTTTTGTAACAAGTTGATATGCAACAGAAAGCACACATTTAAGAATGGTGTACTAGTGATGTCTATAATATGTTCAGTAATTGTGGGGCATATATAATACATATATTATTTATGCACCAACTGTGGTTATCAAGCGAGTTAAAAGTGGACATCTTGACTGGTTAATCATTGCTTATATAAATGTTATTGTAATAAGGTGATATGCGAAAACACAGAAAACACACACAAGAATGTTTTATTAGTAAATGTATGTGATATATTTACTAATTGCGGGGCATATATAATACAGGCATGATAATATGCCTCTAAGGTGGGTATTTAGTGTGTTTAAAGTGGCTTGACAGGTTAGTTGCTTTTATTAAATACCATTGTAAAAATGATACGCAAAAGAACTGAAAGCGCACAATAACGAATGTTTTACTAGTAAAGGCCTGTGATAAGTTTACTAGTTGTGGGGCATATTAAATGCGATATATGCCCGAAATGTGGGTATTACGCGAGTTGAATGTGTTCATCTGGACCTATATTAAATTTAATTGTAATAAGTTGATATGCAAAGACATAGAAAGCAAACAATAAAGAATGTTATTACTAGTAGAAGTCGATGATTTGTTTATGAATTGCGGGGCATATAAATATAAATATGATCTATGCCCTAAATGTGAGTATCAAGCGAGAAAGTGTGAGTAATTAAATGGAAGAGCTGTTCAAAGAAAAAATACGTTTTAACACATGTGGACAAGTCAAGTGCATTGACACCATAACAAAATGACCTAAACTAAATATAAATTGAAGATATGTTCAAAGAAAGAATGTTGTAAACAATGTAGATATGTCAAGTTTAAGGGCACCGTGACAAAATGGCCCGTACAAAAACTAACACACAGAACGAAACGAAAACACGTACAACACCATGACGCAACAGACATTTAGAAAAAAACTATATTACAGAGAACATAAGTACGAAGTATTCAAAGACGCAACAGACATTCATTTTTTGTTCTTCAGTTTTCTGCTTTTTTATATACTTTTTGACAATTACTTAAACGAATTCACGTGACAAGAACAACAGGCAGATGACGCAATCGCCTGCCTCCAAACAATGAAAAATTAAATGACATCATCTGTTGTAATTTTATTCAACTGGAAAGGAAATGCCTACACTGAAACAATAAGATTAATAAAAAACAAGATGCCGTCCCACACCCAATAATAAAATCTGGTTAGACGTTTTGTAGTTTTCAGATATAAAAGAATTTCAAGAATTATAAAAAAATGACATATTTGCTACTGTCTCACTGATCAGAACTAATGAGCAGGTCATTTTAAAGATTTGAGAAAATCCCTATAGAAGTTTTGATGCGAAGCCACACCCTAAATCAAACTAATCAAAGAAGAATTAAACTGTTTTATCTAATCTAAATGCCTGTTATAAAAGCTATTTTAATTATTATTTCCTTTCTAAATCATTCCTACATGATCTAGAAGTAAGTCGGGGTGTTATTTCCACTATTCTCGTCTTTATACGACGTGGAAATCGATTTTCATGTTTAGGTATTCTATTTAACGTTTGTAAATAAATTAACGTCCAAAATCTCAAAGCCTTTCATTTTTCTGAGCACACATAAAGTTCGACAAAATTGCTAATGCCTAATATTTGATACTAAACTACATGTATTACCTATGTATAGCAAACACAACGCTTAATGTTTTTTATATGTAGAAGTGTTTTTTTTTAAATCTAATTTCAAATTTTGAAAAAAAGAGATACAACAATATTTGTGTCCATTAGTTTATTAAAATCATGGTAAAACCAAATGTAAGTGCTTAAATTTACGAAAGTTCTTTTTCAACATCAAAGTTTTGGATATCTCACATTTATCAATGCTCTATATTTCCTCAGCATTTTTATTTGAATTGAAAAATCCTAGTTTCAGATCATTCGGTTATTTGATGTCATATCGGTATCTTTTTTACAAATTTGGCGATAATACATCAAATGAATTTTATTTAATACCTTTTGTTGTGTGGATATAAAAATAATGTAACATTTCTCAGACCAAATTTAGTTTAATTAACGCTGCTTTAAATATTGAAAAAATATATTATATAAGCATTTACCTTAGTATACGTAATCGTTTTTTTTCCATTTCATTTTGATTTCGTTGGTATCAGCAGTATATATGTGAGATTAACGGTTATAAAGATACAAAAGAAATGTGTCGGTATATGTCATTTTCAATCGATATATAGCATGGCCGTGCGCGACGTCAATGATAATTATATTGCATATGTTTATGTGATTTATGCTGAAATGTGTGTTTTAAGCGAGTTTCAGATGGTCACCTTGACTAGTAAATCGTTGCTTATATTAAATATTATAAGTCCCCTACCGGTGTTCACACCAGAGGGGACTATAGGTTTGCCCTCCGTCCGTCCTTCTGTCCGCCATTCCGTCTGTCCGTCCGTCTGTCCTATAAAAATCTGGATACTTTGATATCTTAAAAACTATTAAAGCTAGACGCATGGGACTTAGTACGGTAATAGGTAGCAATGTGTACAATATGCACATCAAGTTTTTTCTCTCCCTATCCTTTCGTATGTCCGTCTGTTAAGCTGTTTGTTGAATTCTGGATCCTGTGATAATTTAAAAATGATCAAAGCTAGGTGCATTAAACTGAGTGTGTCAATGCGTATTAGTTCTTCTGTCCATCTGTGTGTCTGTCCGTCGTGCGTACGCGTGTGTGTGTGCTCGCGCGCGCGCGCGTTAACTTTTATTCAAACGACTTCTTCTCTGCAACCACTCATTGGGGTTTGGCCAAACTTCACAGGAACGATCTCTTGGTGTTCCTCGAACAAAGTTGTGTAAATGGTTATGATTGGTTGCATAAGTAGGTCACTGGGTCAAAAAAAGGTTTTCAAAATGCGTTTTCAATAATCTTCTTGTCTGAAACTACAAAGTTCAGAGCTTTCATATTTGGTATTAAACATCATCTAGAGGTCCTCTACCACAGTTATTCAAATTATGCCTCTGGGTTAACATTGACCCTGACCCAGGGGTCGCAATTTTACATTGAATTATATAAGAAAACTTCAAACGACTTCTTCTCTTGAACCACTGATGGGAATTTGACCAAACTCAACAGGAATGGTCCCCGGGTGGTCCCCTTCTAAAAATATAAAATGGATCTGATCGGTTGCATAAGTACGTCATGGGGTAAAAAATTGGTTTTCAAACTGCAATTTTCAAAACTTGTCTTGCCTGAAACTACAAGACCCAGAACTTTTATAGTTGGTATACAAGTTTATCTAGAAATTAATTATAAATAACAATAAACAGGAGCATATGATTATTAAAGGACTTTTTTGAGGGACCAGTGATACTAATAAATGCTTGTTGTAACAAGTACACATGCGAAGAAACAGAGAGCACACAATAAAGAAAGTTATGACTAGAAAGTAAAAGTCTATGGTAGATAGATGCTTAAGATACAGATTACCTCAATATCTTTTTCAGCATCGAGCTGACCCCACTCGCTGCCAGTCTTTATATATAAAACCCCACATTTGTTTACTTGCATTAACCTGTATATTACACCCCACAAATAGAACTGTTTCCAACGATATTTAATATGAATTGTTTTAAATTTTTACTGGAAGATGCGCCTTGGCAAACACAGTTTCGTTTTAACATTTTTAGAACATAGCCGTAATTTATTCGTTAAATCTATTTCAAATTATAAAATGATGTTGTCATGCTTTGCGCACAAAGTTAAACTGCACGCCTGTTTTCATCAAGTGTTACTAATTAGTTACAACAATACATGATGTTTCTTCCTTTACAATAATGATGGGTACTATTTATTGTCATATGAGATATATTTGATAATCAGTCTGATAAAATGAATAAAGATGATGTTTATATTATTGCTTAACTTAAAAACTTGGTTTCGTTTCACCGTATACATGTTGCTCTTTTGCGTTTTTATCTATTGATGCATATAAAAATTATATAAGAAATTAAAAATATTCATAAAAATTAAATCAAAATATAACATCTAATGAAACGAATTAATGCGGGTTCTTAGGACGTTTTCATTAAAATTGAAAATTAAATCAATTTGACGCAAAACATTGACAACAATGGTGCAATGATAAATGCAAACGTTTAATACCCGTAACTGATTTATACCAAGCAAGATATGTAACAGGATAGGTTTTATAATAAAACCTGTCCAAAGACTCTTAAAACAATGTCTACAACATACTTAATAAAAGACGATAAATTCCATAAAACAAGAATGACATTTGAGAGAGAAGCAATTTAAAATTCCATATCTAGGAAAAAGTACTTTCGAACAGTGTTTAATTTGTTTGGTTAAACTTAAGCTTTGTCGGCTTATCTTTTTGTAAGAGGTTCAAAGATTTTTAACAAAAATGTATAATTAACCTTCCAGCTCCTAGTTCTTCACAATTGCACTTTACTGTTGCGCATATCGTTGACGCTTTACGTGTTTTGTTGTTTTTTGCAAGTTGATAGGATTATTGACATGGTGTGCAATCAAACTTGAATAGTTCTTTTTTTCAGAAATGTTTGTTTGAGTTATACTTGAATGTAATGCGCACGGTTAATCTATAGTTTTGTTCACAGCCATTCCATTTAATTCTACAATTACCTCCCAAGTCTGGATGATGAATATTTTGATTACGATAATATCACATGAAAACAAACAAACACTGTCTATTCGGTCAGATGCTCAGTAATAATTTGCTTAGCCCTGTGGCATTCCTGATACTTAAGATATCAATGCAAAGGATCTCCAGTGTAGTTATATATCCACTGCATTGACCAATAATAAAAACAAAATTAGGTTGCAAAACAAACAAAGTCATATGTTCTCTTGATACTGGCTAATGTGTGCAAAAATCATATCGATGTTCTTTTCTTAATCAAAAGTAAAGATATAAAATAATGAATTATCTCGCAAAACATACTTTTTTCTAAGAAATCTTGATGTGTGTATGCAATCATAAATTGAATCAGTTTTTGTATTAAATATAACTACATGCCCAAACTTAATAAACAGTTACTATATAACAGTCGTAATATTAGGATTTAAGTCTTTACGTATAAAAGGCCGATAAGCACATACTAAAAGATAATAGTACATGAATTAAATTATAATACACTTATGATTGCAAAGTGATAAAACATCTTTCTATGTTGCGTCATACTCAAATAGATGTCTCTTGAATAACGCTTTTGCAAACTTGTATATTTAAACAATAGTTCAACGAGCTTGTGTCTTTTGGAAATCTCAGAGAAATATGTCATGGAAAATTAAATGCCATTCGTAAATTTATACACAAAACACTTATAGAATCATTGTGAAACACTTATAGAATCATTGTGAAACTCTGTTTGTGTGACATCATTATAAAAGGGTTACATATTAATCATTGTCTCTGTTACATATGCTTGGTTGAATGCACATACCCTTAATTCACAAACTCTTTGAAATATTCGTATGTAGTTTATTCAATGCTACCTTCCCCACTTAAGTTATCGTTTAACATACATATGCATGATATGCGCTGAAATTTTGCAATTTATTTCTGTGCACAAAATCTCTGCAAACCCAACACGTGGTATGTATGACTTTCATTCTAACTAAACAATAAAAAACCCGGAAAAAAAAACAACAAAAATACTAATTTCTGAATGTATGTTGCGTCTTTGTATACTGTGTTTTTGTTATGTTGTTTGGGTTTCTATACGAGCCATTTGTATTCTGAATATCTAAATGAAAAATAAATATGGAAAACAAAACACCACAAAATAAGTTATTTCTAATTGTCTGTTGCGTCTTTGTATACTCAGTGTTTTGTGATGTTCTGTGTGTTTTGGTACGGTCTATTTTGTCGTGGTACCAATAATGTTGATTTGTCCCCATTGTTTACAGCATTCTTTCTTTGAACATCTCTTCTATTTATATATTTTACATATTTGATATATGCCCAAAATGGGGGCATTCAGCGACTTTAAAGTGGTCATCATGACTGGTTAATCCTTGCTTAGAATAAATATTATTATAATAAGTTGATATATGAAGAAACAGAAAGGACACAATAAAAATGTTTTTGTAGGTAAAAGTTCAGGTTAGGTTTACTAAGTGTGGGGCATATATAATACATACATGATAATATGCCCCAAATGTGGTTATTAAGCTAATTTAAAGTAGCCATATTCACTGGTTAATCGTTGCTTATCAAAATAATATTGTAATAAGTTGATAGGAAATGAAAAAGAAATCACCCAGTAAATAATATTATAACTAGTAAAGGTCTTTGATAGGTTTAACAATTGTGGGGCATATATAATACATACGTAATAATATGATACAAATAGTGGTATTAAACTCGTTTATTGTAACCATCCTGACTGTTTAATCGTTGCTTATAAAAGAATATTGTAATAAGTTTATATGCAATGTACAAAAAGTACACAATAAAAAATTATAACTAGTAGATGTCTATGTTAGGCTTAATAATTGTGGGGCATATATAATACATACATGATAAAATGACCAAAAAAATGGTATAAAGCGAGTTTAAACGGGTCATATTGACTGGTTAATCGTTGCTTATAAAATAATATTGTAATATGTTGATATGCGAAGAAACATAAAGCACACACTAAAGAATGTTGTTATAAGTAAAGTTCTGTGCTTGGTTTACTAATTGTGGGGCATATATAATACATACATGATAATAAGCCCAAAATGTGGGTATTACGTTCGTTTAAAAATGTCTTCTTGACTGGTTAATTGTTGATTATAAAATAAACATGTAATAAGTTTATATGCAAAGAAACAGGAGGCACACAATAAAAATAATATAACTAGTATAGGTTTATGTAATGTTTAATATTTGAGGGGAATTTAAAAATGATAATATGACCCAAATGTTGGTATAAAACACACTAGCCTTTATTACATGTTCACGCAACTTTTTTTACTTATTTCCAATTATTTCCCCTCAATAAAATTAGACAACAATTAATGTAATTCCACTTATTACTTCAACTCGCGAAATACTGCAAATTTATGGATTCATACACGTAATACAACGTTTAAGAAGTGATATATTTGCATGACCAGAATCGTAATTATTGCAATACGTTTGTTTTCATTAAAGAAAACAACGTGATTGGTAAAATTGCCGTATCAAAATAATAAGATAAAGTATTTCAAAATTTGTCAGTGAAGTGAATCCTTGCACATTGCTGCTCGAATCAACTTGTTTAGAATTAATCTATAATATATTTCTTTTAAAATCCTTCCTACACGTTTTAGAAGTATGTCGGCTTGTTATTTCCACTATTTTTGTCTTTTTACGACTTTAATAGATATCGATTTTTTATGTTTAGGTATTCTATTAAACGTTTGTAAACAAACAAACATCCACAAATCCCAAACATCTCAAAGCGTAACACTTTTTCTCAGCACGCATGAAGTTTGATAAAATTGCTAATATCTAATATTTGAAACCATAATTTCACATATGTATAAGAGAAGAAAACAATATTTTATATTCAAACTTCAGGGCAATAGTTTTATTATTTCATTGTCTCATTTAATCGTAAACTTCAATGTAAAACGCAAAACGTTAAAAATGCTTTGTTTTCACAGCAAACTCAACGGAAAATATTTTTATATCTAGTAGTGCTGCTTTTAATATAATTCCATATTTTGAAATAAGAGAAAAACAATATATGTGTCCATTAGTTTCATTGTGATCATAGTAAAACTGTAAGAGCTTATAGTTACGGATACTTTTCTAGTTCAAAGTTTTGGATTACTGATATTTTACAATGCCTCAGCATTTTTATTTGAAATGTAAAATCCTTATTTCCGATCATTCGGTTATTTGATGTCATTTTGTTATTCTGTTTTGGCAAGAAAACAACGAATGGGGTTTATGTGATTGTCTTTGTTTTGTGAAGATAAAAAAATTATGTTACATTTCTAACGTCAAATTTCGTTGATATGAGAAGAAAAATAAAGCACACAAAAAATAATGTTATTACAAGTACATGTCTTTGTGAAGTATAATAATTGTGGGGCATATATAATGCAAACATGATAATATGCCTTTTATGCTCCAAATGTGGGTATAAAGCGTGATTAAACTGGTTGTCTTGACTGGTTAATTGTTGCTTATAAAAATAATATTGTTATTAGTTGATATGCAAAGAAACAGAAAGCACACAATAAAAATAGAATAACTCGAAAAGATCTACTTAGGTTTATTAATTGTGGGGCATATATAATACATACATGATAATATGACCCAATTATTGGTATAAAGCCAGTTTAAACTGGTCATCTTGACTGGTTAATGGTTGCTTATATTACATATATTTTATAATAAGTTGATATGTGCAGAAACAGAATAAAGAATGTTATTATAGTAAAGTTCTATTATTGGTTCACCAATTGTGGGGCATATATAATACGTACATGATATTATGCCCCAAATGTGGGTATTAAGCTCGTTTAAAGTGGCCATCTTGACTGGGTAATCGTTGCTTATAAAAATAATAGTGTAATAAGTTGATATGCAAAGAAAAAGAAAGCACACAATAAAAAATATTATAACTAGTAAAGGTCTACGTTAGGTTCATTAATTGTGGGGCATATATAATACATACATGATAGAATGTCCAAAATGTTGATGTTTCACTCACTTAATGTTAATG
>Ga0224511_10005244_pt1 | contig 10097 bp, 3 predicted proteins | sample SF_May12_sed_USG_2_FD_169988 | JGI IMG/M metagenome (GOLD analysis project Ga0224511, IMG submission 169988) | Sediment microbial communities from San Francisco Bay, California, United States - SF_May12_sed_USGS_8_1 | ecosystem: Environmental > Aquatic > Marine > Sediment | place: USA... | reverse complement strand
AAATTTTTCATTCATCTTTGAAATTGAACCACTTCGGGGGATGCATAAATCTGTAAATTTTGCATTTGTAAATAATGAAGGCTTATCAGAATATTTTTTGTTGGGGTCTAAAAATTTTGTGGAAATGCCTGCTTTACTTGCCTCATGCCTAGCATTATACCATACACTTGAAATTATGCTAAACTTAGAGCGTTGTCACTGACTGTGATCACTGTACACCCGGCCTCACTTATACATAAAGTTCAAAGGCACATAACACAGTAATTCCTGTATTACAGGGAAAAATAATTGAGTCTTGCACATACATCATAACATGTAGATGACACAGGTGAAATTTCATTTCAATCACATAAAAACTGATTAAGAAGTTTGTTCCACAAACTTGTACAAATGCATGTAGACAAACCAACAACTGACCAAGCAACAGAGCGACCTCTTATGTCGACACCCTCTAAAACTTGGTTTGCATGGGCACTAAAAGCACAATGGAGTTAGTGGAAGAAAACAAAAGCCAAAACTTTTTGTGTAGAAAAGCACAAGAAAAAACTCAGGACAAAGAAAACGTTAAATTTTATTCAGAATTGTTTATAAGTGCCATGCAAAAAATCAAACAGATTTAGATTTTGGTGTGAAAACCAACTATAGCAAATGTGATATGAAGCAATAATAATGTCAGTGAACAAGCATTGAAGATATAATTTTGAAAATAATTTAGTGAATTAGGAACTGCAAGATCAAACAAATTAAAAATTTAATTAAATATTGAAAAAACAAACACATAAGCCAAGAAAGATATTTTTTAGAAAATAATTCAGTAATTAGGAACTGCAAGACCAAACAAATTAAAAAACACAAAATAAAATATAAAAAATAAAATTAAAAAAAACTTACGAGCACTAGGACAGGTATAGTTTGGGTTCGTCTGCTGACATTCTGCGCATATCCCATCAACCCTATGACAACGGTTGTCGTAACACAACGCCTCGCACCTCTGTCTACACTGAGGCCCGTAATACCCGGCAACGCAATCCTCCGTACATCTTCCCGTTAAGAAATCACACGGCTTAGCCCCGTTGGAGTTTGCCCCGCAGTTAACATTGCAGATCGAGTTGCAGTCGGTATCCCAGAATCCTGTCTGGCAGGCTTTTGATTGGCAATCAGCATTGACGATATCACATCTGATCACACTATTAACGGGAACACACTCACGACTGCAATTGAATTGGCAAAGTTCGCCAAACTTCCCGTCAGCACACTGAGTGCAAAGTCCGGTATCTTTTGAACATCTCACGCATGTGCTGCACCGCAGACGACATAAAGGACCGTAATAACCGTCCACGCATCCAGCGCTGCAGGTTCCCGTTGACTGTTGGCACGTGGTCCCCGTTGCGCAAGTCTCGCACGTTTGGTTACAACGGTTGCCGTAGCGACCGATAACGCAGGAAAGACAGTCGCCGGAATATCGGGCGCATACGTTGCCTTGACAGTAGAAACTAGGACAGGTCTCGTTGCAGAATTTTCCTGTTGTTCCGACGGCACATGCTGAAAATAAACAAGAAGGTGATTTTAGGATTATGCTAAAATATTTGCCTTTTTTATGTCATGTGTTATTACTTTTAAAAATCCTTAATGATTTGTTCTGTATCTTTCTCCAAACCAAGTCATTGTTCAATTTTGTCTGGCTAACATTTTTAACATTTTTGTCAAATAACATTAATACGAAAAAAATGTTTAATGTCATTCTGAGTAGTACTCTTCTTCTTGTGAACAAGTTTCAAAATTTAGCAAATAAAATAATTTTATTAATTCAGACATTATGAAGGAAGTCCTGCAAGAACATGACAGAATTCAATTATTTTCACTCTGATGCTGCTTTGAAAAACTGTACTGAGCATTAAATTAAATTAGAAAGACGAAGTTTCAAGACTGCTAAAAGAGTCACAATATTTACTAATTAAAAATCTAAATAAACACCAAAATAGAACTAATGATAATATTATTAAAGCAAAGAAGGATGGTTAAGCATGCACGTGTTAAAATGAAGTTTTTTTGTGAAAATTATATAAGCTAAACAAACTGTAAAATGCAACAACAAAATGATTCCTTAATGATTTCCCCATTACAATAAAAATACACAAATTTGACCTTTAGCCAAAAATACCACAACATTTGCAGGAAAAAAGTACACTGAGAAAATATCAAATTTCAGGTCATAAGTGAAAGAGTATTCCTAACAGAAAGTTAAGAAGATCATAGTTTCTAATCGACAAGGGTTTTTTTTGTAAAAGAAAAAAAACCATACTTACTCGCTGTACGGCACAGCCAGTTAGGACTGATTCGGCGGCATTCAGCACAATTCCCGACATCCCGATCACATCGATCATCCGTACATGTTTCGTTGCACTGCTTATCGCACATGTCGCCGTAATACCCGTTAAGGCAGCCCATTGAACATCGACCATTATCGTCGCAAACACCCCCAAAGCAGTTTCTGTTGCACAGAGTGTTGCATCGGGGGCCGTAATATTCAGGCACGCAGCCTATGACGCAGTTATCGAAAGCGTTGATGCAGTTCCGGTTGACGCAGTTTTCGCTGCATTGCGCGTCACACTGACGGCCATACCATCCGACGTTACAACCAAACGTGCAGTTTCCATTTCCGAGCTCACAAGCTACATTGAAACAATTTGCGCTGCAACGCAACGTACACGTCGGCAGAAAATACCCAATGTTGCATCGTCCAGAATCGCAATCTCCGCTTAATCGATTACACGCCAGTTCTCCGTTCCCAGTCAACGCGCAATGCGAGCTGCAGTTGTGCTGACAAGCGCTACCATACGTTCCCACGTCGCAGACCTCACAATATCCCGTCAACTGTTCGCACTGAGTGCATCTCGTGTGACATTCTTGATCACACCTCGCGCCATGAAACCCAATCTCACACGTCGATATACACACGCCAGTGTCCTGATTACATCGACCGTCGACACACGTCTCACACGTCTGAGCACATTCTTCGCCGTAACGATCGACGACGCAACCTTTGCATTTTCCCGTGTAGCGTTCACAAGCCTGGTTTGCACACTGATTGCCTCCGGGACAGCTGATGTTGCAATAGTCACCAAAATACCCGCGCACACATGCTGTAACCGGAAAGACGAGAGTATTTTAGAATTTTTTATAATTAAGACATTTCTACCTAGTAAATGTAGAGAATTTGAAAGACCTGTAAAATCAGGAAAAGTGTAAAAAAGGAAAATAAAATACTATAATATAAAATACTATTTTATCACAAATCTTTGTCCATTGTAATGCATTAATTTTATGGATGTTTTTTATATAAAATTGGTACAAAAATGGTTCCTTTGGCAAACAAACAAACTAATTAATACAATAAGTAATTTTAAATGTTTTTTTTATGGAAAACATATTTATAGTTTGAAACAATTACAAATAAATTTACTTTTTTCTATACAGTGACATTAAAATGCATGGTACAAAAAATCTGATAGAAGATCATTTTAGTCAATTAAACTCAATTTACCTGTGGTTATATGCAGGTAGAATGCAAAATAAAATGCCGTGAGTTAGCTGAAAACTGAGCGAGGACTTGTGTTATGACGTGACACAAAACGACACAGGGGTTGGTGTGTAAATAAATACACTGTAGATCCGTTATAACGCTGACTGTGTGTCCAGGCCATATACCCCCGTTATAAATGGACCGCGTTATACACTTTTGCCGTTGATGAAGCATTAAAGACTTCTGGGGATCTACGGTGTACTTCTGTAAAAAACATGCAGGCCAATGCGATTACAGCATTATCAGCCAGTTAGATGTTTCGGTATAAAATAATGTAAATCAGATCTTTTTGTGTGTATGGATTAAAAATAAGGAATATAAAAAACTGATATGTAAAAGTCAAAATGTTATTTTTCACTGCGCAGCACCACTTGTGAAAATACTAGTTTTTTACAATCCATGCCATAAAATAAAATGTGATCTTTATTATAACACAGTACTCACAAATTTCTTAAAAACAAACATCAGTAATCAAATATCTGTTCATATACATTATCTCTTGTAAACATATACATCAAGTTATTGAACTGAAGGTCAATTAGTTTTGAAATGTTATGAAATGCTATCAAATGGATTTCATTATCTAAAAAAACTTCCCCATTTTACAATTTGCAAAGATTTCTCATGAACAGTTTGCCAAATATGTCTCCTTAAAGATGGCTGATGATCTTTTAACCACATGGACTTGCATTTATTTGTGTGAACAATCTGCAAACAAAACAGGGTTAGAATTGTGATATATGAATGAATATGATATATGACTGAAGCTATTTCTATATTATACATATATATGTCCACTGTGAAATTACTAAATACATATTACAAAACTAAACTACATCTATTTTGATACATATATATACAAAGCTTCTAAAAGTCCTGCAATTGGTTGCATTATTTGTGTACATTGTATTTAGGAATTTCTAATATTTTTTACTTCAAAGCAATACAAAAAATACATTTAAATACATAAAGCCAATCAATGATATGGTAACTGTACATGCCTATGTTATTTTGCCATGATAGTTGAACTTGAATGACCCTGTTATCCAAATCGAGGGCTTGGTGCAAAACTATTGCAACTACCTCATTTTTATCAAAGGTTACAAAAGTTTTGCACCAAGCCCTCGAAATACATTGTATCATGTGTTATTTTGCGTAATTATATGCCCTTTGTCTATGGGGAGATAACTGAGTGTATATGAGGTGGGGATCTAAAAAGCAAAGCTAATACAATGGTAATACACAAGGTCACATTAAACTGGACACTATAACACTGAAGGACATGGGTTTAGAATGTGAACAAAATTAGCAACATTCAAAAGCAAGCAATAAGTTTATATAGTGGTCAGCATTGACTGTCTTTCAAATTAAAAGGATTAAAAGAAGTAACAAAAATACCACTTAAACAGGTAAGGTTAGGCATGAATGCCAACTGATGTATCAACAACCCATTTGACAGACAACCTGAAATGATGTTTGGTCCGATAAAAGGCGGGAAATTACGTAGCATCAATATGCACAACGTCATTTGGGCCAATCAGAAAACTGAATTTTCAATGTATTGCAGGCTAGGCACGCATGCAATGTATGACCTAACGTGCTTTCCCACATTTGATGGAGCATCGGATATCATTTCCAGGGTTTTCCCTTGCCTTTGACAACTGGGGGTCATTTGGACCCCCTAACTTCTCAAACTAAGGGTCATTTGAAATTTTTGGGGGTCATTTAACCAATTAAGAGCAAATATTGCAACAACGTCGCAGTAAATTGAAATTTTGTAAATAGAACTTATGCTTATCTTTTTTTAGATACTGAAAGTCTTATTTCAATCAATTAAGTCGTATTTAATAACGAGCATTAGTACACGTCTCCGTAAATGGGTTTGATTATTTCGTTCTACCACAGGGGTCACATAATGATAACATCTGATTGTCTGAGAACTTGAGCCAAGGAAATGTTTTAACCATTTGGAACTTAATAAACAGCTGTGTTTTTTACTAGGCCGATATTTTAGATCAATCAGAACTATCAGAACTGTCAGACTCTTTGCTTTCAGCTTCGCATCATTTTAAACTTGCTGACGACAAAAATCTTGTTAACTTTCGTTGGGACATATTGAAAATAAACAGTCATGCAGACTAGAACTCGTCTGGTTCATATTAGTTACACTGTGTCATCGATGAACATCGATAATATGCGTCAACCAGACAGAAATAAAACTGCATCAGACTGGAAATCGACTGGTTTGCAATGGAATAACTTGGTCAGCGACAGAAATCGAATATACTAGTAAACCAGTTAGTACAAAATGAAAGTAGATTTTCAGAAAATGGCAGAACGTGAACAAATCAGTTACTAAACGAAATTTTGTAGTAATAACTGAAAATTTAGAAATTGCGTCCACCTAAGACGCAATGAATTTTATTTTGAGGGTCATTTGATTGAAAGTTGCGACAATGACGCAAGATTCTTGCGTGAAGGAAAACCCTGCATTTCAAGCTTTCTGTCGATACATTAATAAAGGTGTGAGCTAGAGCAAATGACAAGTAGCATATTTGATATATCGACAGAAAGTTTGATGCTCCGACAACGGCAGAGAATAACATTACGTCAATTGAAGCATGCATGCTTTGCCAGCGAAGAATTCAGTCTTCTGATTGGCCCAAAAGATGTTGTGTGTTTTGATATTACAAAAAGCCAACCTTTGTCCCTGACCAAACATAATTTCAAATGCTCAAACAGCAATTGTTGATAATCAATTTATAAGTGCCAGAACAAAGCATATGATTAATATAAAATACAGCCAAATGAAACACAAATGACTAAACAACAACCAAAGCCACAAAAGCAGCAGCAGCGAGCTACAATAAAGGGATTAATACCTATAAGCCGAGCCTACACTTCTATATTCCTGTGAAATTAGAAATATTTGTGTGGTATAATATTCACACAAATGTGTTTATTTGAGATTTATACTATTCTGAATATGCACATTTGTCATTGTATACCAAAAAACTGATGAAAGATTTTTAATATAAATTATTTCAAATATTTGCTTTTGTTATGAAATGGTGCAGCAGCCTAGCAGTCCATATCGAAAAGCACCACATTAAGACAACTAGGATAAAATCTAAGCCTGTGCAGTAGAAGAGAACAGTTTAGACGACCACGATAATTTCTGATTTCACAGTAAATTTAATATTATAGTGATGTTTAACCCAGTCTGACGGCATGCCAAACTTACTGGCAGTGCGACACTCGAATCCCGGTTGTGCGAGGTCACACTCCGCGCATCTTCCAGTCCGACGGTCACATGTTCCGTTGATACAAGTCTGCTGACAATAGAGGGCGCACTGGCCCCCGTAAAATCCAGGCTCACAGCCGAAAGTGCAATTCCCGCCGTTGTCTAGACAAGTGTCTTGCAAACAGTTTGTGTTACATAGCAGATCGCAGGTCGGGAAGTTAAAGTAGTTATCAACACAGCCTTCGATGCAGTTATTCGCATGATCGATACAATGTTTATTTCGGCAGGTGTTGCTGCACTGTCTTGAACATGTTGGACCATAGTACCCTATGATACAGCCATGTGAGCAGTCACCGACATCAATAGAACATTCCGGCAGCACTGTATTGTTGGCTTTACAGGTCGAGCTACACGCAGATTCACAATCACGGCTAAAGTAACCGGGCCAGCAAGCGCCACTAGTGCACCAGCCATTCTCTTTACCACAGGTCACAAAGTTCTGCCCGACATCGTTACGACAGTTCCCACTACAATTGTTTTGGCATATGTTTCCAAAAGTGCCAATATCGCACACCAAACAGTCACCCGAACCTCGGTCACATTCATAGCACCGGCTGTGACAGCGTGCGTTACACTGCGGACCGTAAAAACCCGGAACGCAACCCTCAACGCAAATCCCGTCCTCCTGCCCACATTCTCCGTTGACACAGTTAGGACACGTCTGGTCACAGATTCCTCCCCATCGATAAGGAACGCAATCGATGCAGTCGCCGATATATCGTGAACAAAGCCGATTTTCGCAACTTTGGCCCCCAGGGCAGGTAAGATTGCATAAGGTGCCATATGATCCAACTTGGCAACCTTGGAGAGAGGAAATAGAAAAAAACGCCACCTTAGATGTATACAAAGTACATGTATATGTGTAAAAAGAAAATTGAAGCAAGAAATTAACAAAAGGCTGGCTTATTATGTAGAATGAAACAAAATTGAAAAGGGCTTATAATAAGTTTGGCTTGTTATTTGTTTGTTTCTTTCAACTTAATTTGTTTGTTTGTTTGTTTAATATAAAACACTTTTTCAACACTTCTTTGAAGATAATGGTAGGCAGTCAGTCCACTAAGCATGTTTTGCTGGGTTCACTAGTACTTAGCCTCTATAAGATCTCATTGTTCAGCCTACAAAGAATTTGGGTAAAAATTAAAATGGCTCCTGAGAAGAAAAAAAACACTGTGGAAGCAGGGGCTTTACTGTGGTCTAAGACTGCATTTTTTACACACTTGCTATTAATAAGCAAATTAAAAACAAAAGCAACAATTCACCAATAAAAAAAATAATCTTTAATCATGTTGTTATAATATATGATGACAACTGTTTGAAAATGAAGACTTTTATACATGCTTTAATGAAGCAAATATAAATACAAGAAAAGAAAATAACCTGAACAATATTTTATGAACATTTGCCATAAATTGGTGTGTAAGATGATACTAAAGAAACTGTTGTCTTAAACCGTTAAACGTGTTCAATATTTCTCTAGATAAATGTGCAGTACTTTCAAAAAATAATTAAAAATGAAGAAAAGTAACTAACATACATTTGTTTGAGGGACAGCGATTACAGAATAAGTTGAAATTAGTAGCGAATATAAAATGTTATATACAAAAAAATATATTAATAAATGAGTGGGGGTCTAGCTACCCTATAATATTATATTAAATATGCACGGTTTAACATATACATGGGGTAATATAAGTACTATAAGATGTGGTATTAGACAGTTGATATGTGAAAAGAATAGGATTGAAAACTAACATTACCTGCTAATGTATGAATGGACAGTTCCACAACTGTCAATCATGATCATTTATAACTGTACATGGCCAATTTTAATCCAATAGATTAGGGATATATTGTCAGGTGACAATCTGACCTAGTATATACAATAGAAAGCGTACTTCCTGTTTGTGATAAACCTTTATAATATCACATAAACAATGGATTTCAGCAAATGTGGGCGAAGATTAAAAATTTGTGGAACCATCCATTATTTGGCCTTGCACTTATGAATAATCTAATCTCTGCTAATTTTGACGTTATTGTACAGCAGGGGTTTACCTTTTGGTAAAGTATTATTATGTTAATAAAAATTATCAAACATAAGCTCTATAACAGTATCTGAAGCGCAGGTGTAGGTGTTCAACTGCGAAGCTGATGACATGGGTTCAAATCCCGGAATGAAATGTTTTGGTTATTTTTAAATTTTAAATTTATATATATATAAAAAAAATGAAACATACATGAGTTTCTTCTCCTAGAGTTGTATAACTCTTGCTCACCTGCATAGAATTTGCACTACATCAAAATCTAGCAAACAATCGAACAAAAAGTCAAGTGTTCCACGATCTATTGATAATTAAGAATATGAATGCAACTATTCTCTGTTTTTTCGATCGCATGTTTGCTGCAACTGGAGTGAGTAGACGAATTGTGCTCAACATTCGTTAAAAGCACAGTCATGTAAACAGAAAAAAAGGAAAATTAAAAAAATGTTTCAGCCTGGTTCAAACCCATGTTATCATGATTCACAGCCCAAAACGTTACAAACTGAGCCAACTTAGTAAACAACACACTAAATATATCTGCTCTTGTTGTATGACAGTTGAATATATAATTATATTAATAGATACCAAACAAAACAGAATATTAATGAGAACTAGAAATGTGTCCATAGGACACGGATGCCCCCGCTAAATGTGCTATGTTTTTATAAAAAGGCCCATAACTCCGTAAAAAATTAGTGGATTGTAACCCAAATCGGACTTGACCTGTGTTTTGATATTATATATCAACATGCCAAATATGAATCGAATCGATGCAGTCTTTCAAAAGTTATTGAGCAGACACCCATGATTGTGCTATGTTTTTATAAAAGGCCCATAACTCCGTCAAAAATTAGTGGTTTGAAACCCAAATCGAACTTGGCCTGTGTTTTGATATTATATATCAACATGCTAAATACGAATCGAATCGATGCAGTCTTTCAAAAGTTATTGAGCGGACACCAATTTTTGTGCTATGTTTTTATAAAAGGCCCATAAATCAGTAAAAAATCAGTGGATTGTAACCCAAATCGAACTTGACCTGTGTTTTGATGTTTTATATAAGCATACCAAATATGAATCGAATCGATGCAGTCTTTCAAAAGTTATTAGGCGGACACCAATTTTTGTGCTATGTTTTTATAAAAGGCCCATAACTCCGTCAAAAATC
>Ga0224511_10005243_pt1 | contig 10098 bp, 6 predicted proteins | sample SF_May12_sed_USG_2_FD_169988 | JGI IMG/M metagenome (GOLD analysis project Ga0224511, IMG submission 169988) | Sediment microbial communities from San Francisco Bay, California, United States - SF_May12_sed_USGS_8_1 | ecosystem: Environmental > Aquatic > Marine > Sediment | place: USA... | reverse complement strand
ACATTCCTTATTTACTTTGTTATTTAATTAGCATGAAACGCATCTTCGTTACTGATTTAGTCTTATTGAGAATAACTCTACATCATACTTACTAATTTCTGATATTATCTTTTCCATATTTCTTAGCGAATTTGACTTCCTTTTGCAACCAATGTTCATAAGCAATTTCTAGTTCGTCTGTTCGATAAGACCAACCTTAAAATATTTATTGTTTCCCCTCCCGCGACCCAGGTCAATTTAGTATGGGTAGCTAGGTAGGAATTTTTAAACCGACCAGTCAAGAACATAGAGTTAAAATAAAAGTTTAGTAGAATACCAAAAAACACAATGTGTGTATTCGCTTAATTAATTGTACAAACAATGAAACATTACTAAACGATCGCGATCAATATTCGTACTTACATGTAATCATATTCATACTTAAACCAAGCGTGTTTTTGCATTTGCGCCCCAAGCTGCACAAAATATAAACAAATTCAATTGTATCATTTCAGTTTTCGCAATAAAATATTTTGTGTCGGGCCGATTTTTTTCGGGTCGGTCGTGGGAGGAGAAACATTTAATATTTTATTTTAAGGCCAAAGTGGTTGTTCGACTGTACTGATTGGCTATACGTGTTTATATCAGGAAGGTCAGTATATCTTATCAGCACTCTTAGAATGACCATATAACATTTATTTTCGACCCGGAAGTGACTGACTGCTTCACACCAGTCAGATGTAAGGGGTTATTCATAGAAACAATTATATTATATTTACAGGATCAGTTATCAAAGCTTTCGGTGGACTAGATGATCTCATCCTCAAAATGACAGTTATGATCGCTACCATCTACTAACCGGGATAATGCGGGACTGTGTAAATAAAAATGCAGTCAGCTCCAAATGGGAAGACAAACATACAAAATATATTTAATATAAATTAAAAAACCCTTTACCTTCAAATGCATAGTCCTCTGAACATGTGGCAACTTTAAAAACACAAAGATAAAATAACACAATCATAATGAGTGTCTGCATCATCAATGGAATAAGTTAAAATATAATACATGAATGTCTTTGTCACCATCAACACACGTCCACCAGGCCGTTCTTGTTCATCGACGGACAATGACTTCAAACATCCCTCAGTTACCATCTGATAAAACCTAAACCAATAATATAATAAGATGTATAGAAATGTCCACTTAAGTTCCTGATATGCATTTCGAGTTGACTTCCCGAAATAACGAGACGGAATATTGCCAACACCAAACAAGTACCACGTGAAGATGGGCTGCTTTACATTTTGACTTCAGTTTTATATCTCACACATACTTGCACTGGCGGGCTAGAACGCACCTGCGGCGGTGTGACAGTCATTTTTCCGAGAACGACTTAAATTTCCCTTTGTTTAATATTGCCATTACGTTATATCAATGTGCTTATTAAATCAAGCACACCTAGAATAATAAGTCAACATGATGGGTTTCTTTATATCACCAGTCTGATAATTTAGTTTTCATTTAACGCAATCGATTACAAATAACAAAATTATTCTGCGTTCAATTGGTGTTTTATGACAAGCAATGGACAGTTCCCCACTGTCAAGATTATTTATAACAGAGCACAGTCAATTTTAATCCAATGGATTATGATGGTCCGGTGACAATCTGACCTAGTTGTTGATAAACCTTATCACACGAACAAAATAAAAGTGCAGATAGTGGAGAATATTGAAGTTTTGCGGAGCAGCACCCATTTGAATGATCAGATGTAAAACGTCATATTAAACACATATTTAAATCTTAGATGTACAGTATTTAAAATATGTGCGTAAATCCTGCGTGATGACTTGATGACAAATTGCTTCAAACAGTCTAACTAGTTTAATGTTCGCAAAACTGTGTTGCATCAACATACTATTATTAAACAAAAACAAACATGAAGCATGCTGCAAGTGCGCTGAGTGTGCCATCTATGTGCATTGAAGCAATATTGTGCGCGCTGTAAGAACGTTTCAGATGCGGTAAGAACGCTGTGCAAACGTTATGTGGACACATTAGGGACGCCGTAATAACGTTGTGTGTGCGCTGTAACAGGAAACTGTTATACTTTAATCATTTTTTTCGTCGACCCTGATAATGAAAGAAATTCATAATTATGTTAGATAATTAAAACAACATCTTTAAAGAGCTTTAGCTAATACCTGATCTGTCTGTTTTTCTATCAAGTGGCCAATTTGGAAACCTCAGGACCGGCTGTTTAACATAGTGTGTAAGTGAATTATACGTTTTACAATAGAGTGGCGAAAAAACAAACCGTGTAACATTTGGTAAAATTTAGCTTGAACTAGGATAACATAGAAAACTGTTTGACTCGATACATAATGTTACTTCAGTTTGCTGTGCACCAATACACTCACTTCGAAATAACTGCGCAGACATTGGGATAACAGCGTTTTTAATTGTGTAACGGTTTTTACGTCCGAGCGGTTGACGTATATATATGATGATTTCCTTATGGCTCCCTGGCCATTAATTGGGGACCAATAATTGGTTTTAATTGAATCGCAAAGAAAGAATCACAAAAACAATTAGTAGTTAATCAGACAATATAACAACGGCTTCACGCCCACGCTTCTTAACTTCTGCTGCAGCTCCCGGGAGATTAACTTTCGGGCGATGCCCGATAGCCTATAGATGAAAGTTATTTCTACCTATATCTCCGTGGACCGGGATACTCAAAATGCTGCAAGGCGCATTCCTACTCTTAGCACAAGTTGTTAAAGAGGGACGTCCTAGAGCTCTATGTGTGGGCAATGCCCGAGGTACGACAGACGGTAGCTATGCTTCCTGTCCGCGTCCTTCCTGAAGCTATGATTCTGTTTTCTAGAGCTGAATGGTGGTTCGGAGACTAATCTCTGCGTCCCAAGGAGCACGGGTCACTGTCCGAACTACTTCATCTGATGATAATGCGATGCTGCCTCAAGCAGTGAATGTGTTCTAGCTATCCATTTACCCTAGAATCCCAGCGAAGTAATCTCGTACTATACCGTTGTGGTGTGCGTCGGTTGAGCAAAGACTGCCAAGATGAACAGTGCAAGTAGTTTATATACTGGCAATAAGTAAGAGCGCCTATCGGGCTTACGAATACTACCGAGTGCCGTTCACCAATCAAAATAAACTTACTTGAATTTCCGTGTATTTCCGTAATTGTACTAAACAAAGCTATTGTGTATAGTATTGGCTACAACTAACCTTTATACCGCTAAATTACAAAGGAATAAAAGTTGTGTAATGAAAGAAAGAATACTGCGCTTTTATAATGATGTCTTTAACTACTATAAACACTAACATGTGATTGAATAAATACTGACCAAAATTGGTGTCTAGTGTGTTGGTTTTCCAAAGTAGAAGGAATAATGGCTTATAATCAAATAAGGGGCACAACTCTAGAAAGGTTAAATCCAACTTAACCATCTTCGTCACAATTGCACTTATTCTGGTCGCTAAAATTGCATCCACTACCTTGATTGCTGACATGTCTGAGCGTTTCACGAACCTATTCTTAACATAAGAAAACCCGTAAGTTTGCGACATCAATATTTTACGACAATTGACTCTTCCAAAATAACCAAATAAACGCTTTGAAGACATTTATACATTTTTGTAGATATATAATTATATATACAATGCTTTCATTTCTTACGCTTTAATTATTTATTAATTTATTATCAGTGTTGGACTCACTAGTGTACGACCGATCCTGGCTGACAGTTTTTTATGTAAGTTGTTTAGTTATTTTTTCCCTGTGATTATTAAATGCCTTTACTAACATCATTGCAGCTTTTACAAGCTTTAAATCAAGTTGTTAACCACAACGCTGATGCTCGAGTTGCAGATATGAGCTGTTTGTTATTATTAATTAACATGTTAGTGGATTAATGTCTGCAAAAGATTTTTCTTACCATCGTGCGAATTTGGTTGACGATTTTATGAACTGAAAAACTCTTTAATAAACAGAACAGGGATTTAAATTAAATTAAGTTATTTTATGAGATGAATTAAATTATGACGAAAATCTAAATAAAATGTATGGTGTGAAGACCTTACTATAATCTTAACTCATTTTAAAGACGCAGACTTACCATGTTATGCACCGTTTAACTTAAAAACAACTGTTTATTAAATAGAACATGGTTTGATTTGAGATTGATTGTTCGATGAAACAATATCAAATGTGGCAACATATTGTTTATAAGACTGTATTTGACGCTACGGGAATCTGAAGATGTGAAGGCCAACACGTCAGGAATATAAGTAGGGACGTGGAGAAAGTGGTGAATATCAGGGCAGTCAAATGCTCTTAAAGTAGAGCTCAACATCAGGTCATAGAAGGCGCCACACACCAAGGTCACGAAGGACTATAGAATGTACAACAACAACGATAGGATGAAGCTGACAGCCCGAAAAAACGCAGTAAGGTACAGCATGAGTTTTAAAGATCAGAAGAATCTCACCGATCATCAAAATCAGTTCGGATTGGCCAGCAATAAAGTAGGAATTGTTGGAATCTGCAGTAGAGAAGGTTAACATAGCTGGAGCTTTGGCAGTACGAAGTCCTCCGGTTGTCCTTTCCGAACGGTGTATGATGTGATACCGACACACACAAACCTAAATAGATGTGAGCTGAGTGAATACCCTAGCTGTCCACTTTGCTAACAGAGAAGTTCAATAACACATGTTCTAACAGCCTGTCCTACACCCCTCTCTCAATGTCAATATAGATGGTGGCATGATCAAGTCCCCCATGTACTTGCAGACAACATGGAGAAGGAAATAAGAATTGACGAAGACAATGGGACTTGTGTCATCAACAAAATCAAGTACCAAGAACTGGTAAATCTGTACTAGGAGAAGGGATTCTCCACTTGAGTCGTCCCTATGTATGTAGGGCGTTCCTGTCCAATCAGCATGGAAAGCATGGATAGCTTTATGTATAACGGGAAGAAAAAGCTCAACGCGAGCTCTCAGCAAAGCTGAAAGAGTGTTCAATTAGTATTTACGCTGTAACAACAGGGAAGCCAGCACAGAAAGACAGTGTTTGATCTAAACTACTCCGCCATCAAGAGGGTGTACCGAGATAAGGGGCGAAACACTGTCGAATGAAGTGCACTTCACAACATATTGTTTCAAGTGCATACTTAATTATACTCTTCAGATAATTGTAACTTTAATGTATTCTTAAATCTGACAATAAATGACAATTAACTCTGTTTCTGTGTGTAACTAGACGATTATGACTTAAACCAATGTAAGCAATCTAAGACGCTACAGAAGAAATATATCGTCAAACAACTTTAGAAACATGTGTATGCAAAACCCGACTACGCAAATGGCGTTCAATGTGATTCAATACGATGGTTTTTGGTGACAATTATTATATGCCCTTTTTTACCGTGCAGACCGCAAGGACGTACCTCTAATCAGAAGTATGACCTTATGAATACATGGGTTCTTGTATTAGTCTGCGTGACCTAGGTTGATTTCACGATAACACGAACCACGGCATGCTGTACTTATTATGTTTTCCCCCAGTCTTTGACTAAAAAACGAACAGCTTAAACAGCTCAGTTAACGCTGCGTGCAACAAACAACACTATATCGAGTGTTGTACATGGACGCTTGCGTTAATAAGAACGATAATAATTGTGTAAGGTTTGGTTAAACGCTGTACCCGAAAGTAAGCAGTGTATTTTAATATCTATAAACAAATGGCAATACCCCTGAATGGGAGCGACTGAAAAGAAGTTAACCTTTTCCAGAAGTGCAATAAGCAGTGGTGGCTGTAACATAAGATTTCATTGAAACGCGTTTGTTGTTATTACAATACGTATACCATAGGCACTAGGGAAAGTTTCAACGTCCTAAACACATGGGTAATTGCAGATGGAACATCTGTATCTTAACAATACATGTATATTACACAGTAAAAAGGCAAGGATGGACACTCAATTGGCATTTATTCGTATAGTTGAACTGAAGCTCATCTTTAACAAGTTTTGACTGCACAAAGCAGGTGCCAATTATGAACATTAAAAATATAAACTTAAAGTAAACCAGCATTAGAACGTATAAACACTACCACATGTAGTTAGTTAATAGTTGACTAAAACCTAGAAACATGTGGTTAATAGTGGTTGCGGATGCTAAACACTTAAAGATGAATTTGCTGTTTCTTGCGAACAGATTCGTTTACCTTGTTTTAACAATATTTTAATCAGTTATTACAATTCTCGTACTTTTAATTTAACCTACATGTATTAGTGAGCAACGTCTTTGTTGAAAAGGTGAGGCTTGCAAAAGGCTAGGTCCAAAACACCCCAAATACGGCCCAAGTGACAGAAGAAATTAAGATGGTTTATTCCAATCGAAATATCCATCATACATCAATGCCAATATAAGTAGAAAATGAATTGTCATTTCTTGAATTATTGTATTTAAGGATTGATTCCTTTTTCGTGCGCATATGGAGTATAAACGCCCAGACGGAGGTTTGAAATTTCCGTGAAGCGCTAATATTGTTTTTATTTTATTTGTTCAAATATTATGTGCGTTTGCTTACATACATCACAGCATGTGCAAAGAGATGGTCGTTTTGGAACGTATAGTAAGTACTTAGTTTGGAAAAAAACAGGCAAACGTCGCTTTTGCTACGCTTTTCATGAACCATCAAGCAACAATTGTAAACAATCGAACAGTATGCAAACATGTGCTCTTCTAAACTTAGACAAGAAGTACTGTAAAATATTTCTCTAAGCAACTGTCAATCAAAGGATTAATGTCAATAGATGTCACGCCCTCAAGGCGGATCCAGAGCGCCGCGCAATACACAAAATAAACGCTATTTTTGTCCTATAGAACATTGAGAGTGAGTGTTAATATTCTAAATTAACACCCTTATGTAGCAAACAATTGCATTTTCTGTGCTTTTTGTTTTTTGTTTATGTTTTAACGCATGAAGTAAACATCGTTACCACGCTTCACTGCTTATGTCAATATCATTTGCCTCGGTGGTCGAATTACGGTGCCTTTGTTCTTGAGTTCAAGTCCTAGATCATATAAGGGACATTGAGTTTGCATTTTCTTTTATTGTTGTATTTGTACTTTTTGATAACATCAACTTTTTTTTAAATTCAATTTCTCATTAAATGTGTAATTCCTTTTCCAGTGTTATTTCATTTAGCATACTGTAGAGTTTGTGATAAGTAATAAGGCTTTCATGATACAGACATAGCATTGTTTGTACTATTTTGAACAGTATCATCTTACATACACTTATATTATACAGATCTCGGCCAGTTATTCATGCCTTTATTATATCAGCTGATTGATCTGAACCAAACATGAATCTATCATGTTTATAACTTAGTGTGGAGTTGTCGCGGATATAAAGTCAATGTTATCTGCGTTCTGCATCTTGGGAGTGTCAATACGTGATAAGATGTTAACAATAACTAATGTATAAATAAGTTTGCGTCCGAATTCAACTTTTAAGTTCTAAGCTGCATGAGTACACTTTATTTTGCATGCATACGCTTTTGTCCTACTACACGACCAAATACTGTAATGTTCAACGAAATTCTAATAGAAATATGATTTTTACTATATTGTAATGGTAAGTAACCAAATTACATAAAAAGTTGTTTAAAGAGAAATATACACATTAATTGCAGCACTACGAAACAAAAACATAAACATAAAAGCATCAAAGACTATGACATCTAATATGACATTTTAAAATGAATCACCAGTATACTTTTACCTAAAATATAGGATTTCGTTCTCAGTAGTCCTCTGCAAGCGTTCAAAGGAGGTAAACATTGTTAACACAAATTCACGAAACAAAGAACTAAAACCATTATCGTTACAGTTTCGATGTACCTGAGCTTCTATGTTTCTGTATAGCAGTACCTTCACAGGAATATCCTGTTTCTCAGACGAGTTCGTCTGTCTACATCTGATGGCTACTGCGGGTGTGCATTGATGAACAGCCTCAATAAAACCAACTTTTATTATTTCCGTTCAAACTATGCTTTATGAGTAAATTCATTTTATCATGTATTTGTGTACCGATGTATTTAGAGTCAGTACGTATATAAATAACTTTGGGCATACCAGATGGAATCAATCTCATGTTTTGGACGAGGTTTTAGCGGAGAGAGAGTTCAGACCTTTTATTCTTTTATGGAGACCTCTACCTAAGAAAGTTTCTGGTGTTAATTCAAACGTCTTTGGTAATTATGAAGCTGGTCGAAACTGAATCTAATTATTTCATGATTGAATCATTTAATGGTGAACTCTATGCAAACACGTTTCTGGTGTTAACTTAAACGTCTTTGGTGTGACACACGCCGTAATTGAACAATGGATATCTCGCTCACGACCCGAACGTTCTACTACGGCACAACATGTACTACTGCAGGATGATTATATTTCTTTTATTATTGTATTTTAATAACAAAGATCTGCGATGTGGCGTTTTTTGCTGTGGCAAATTCCATTAAAATCAATGAATAACCATAAATGAACAGTTCCTGATCTGTTTTTTTCTCAACACAATCTGAATGTTTGCACAAATGTGCTTAATAAAAATAAGCACATTCACCATGAAAAAAAACAACATCTTTTTGAAACACATTTGTTCACCTTACACTTATAATCATTAGAAACTACGTTATCCTTCAGGCCTAAAACAATTACGTTGGTTGGGTCGGGAATGTCGTGTTTGTTTTTGTTTATTACGACATTACGTTTTTGTGCTTGATATAGCATAAAGAGATATATAAGTCATTTAAACAAACTCTAGGATCACTGTTATATTCTAGGTTTGGTGGGGTTCCCGAAACACAGGTTTTATTTTTTAGGCCCAAGACATAAATAATTGACAGTTTGCATAAAAGGAAAAAAATATACTGTTAGAGACAGAAATAATGTTTATCCCATGTACACATAATAGCTGTCTAAATGAACACACATAACATTACACACATATTTTTAAATAGTAAGATTAAATCAAAGTCACACAGTCTCGCTATAGGTACACGTATATAATGTGCATGTAACATAAATGACACTACATAGGTCTGACAATATCCTAAACACATATTTTTATTACAGTTGTCATGTATTTTATTGACATGTAAGGTCATATGCATTTGTATGATACATGAAAGGCACGTCATGTAGATGGTTATTATACAAATGTTCTAAGAATGTTAAGTAAATACAACATGCAGTTGTGAGGATGGACATTATATAATATACATATGAAATGTAAAATTAATGCGTTAACTGATGTCTTCAAAATGGGCAACAAGCATACACACAATATATACGGCGATGAATGATATAATGATACAATAATCATCATTGGGGAAATTGTTATAAGGAATCCTATTTTACAAATATGAAATGTACACCCGTGTCATTTTTTACAGGAATAACAGCCCGGATTTGGGTAAACAAATATAGCTCATAAACCACTTGTGAAGGTAAGTAAACAAATTCATGTATCGTATTTGTTAACATGGCTCTGTTGAACGGTGCTGTATTAAATGGATCACTGAGTATGAGAAATATGTTTTTTCGCGTCTACATTTTATAACACTACATGATATACAATGATAACAACACCTCAAACATACTTTAAATAATAAAAGGACGTAATCAAAGAAAAACATTGGCTTGGAATAAATGACCTCCTTCTAACTAACGCCTTTTTTGGTAAATGACTAATAGGGAGATAATACCAGACTTAATATCGAAAATCTACAATTTATTTTTAGTGGATAATCGTCCTTCATCTTGCATGATGACACCATGTTTACCAATGCAACTTTAAGGGGCATAATATTACATTGATTTACATACAAAACACATAGATATGAATCATGAACCAATATATTCTAAATCAACACGGTAATTGGCTGCTATTAAAAGTTTTGATACTAATAATGCAACTCTTTCAATGTCATGGTTATGTGATTCATAAACATGTATCTAGGAATTCTGGCATTTTAAAATGAAAAGTATTCAATTACATGCGGTGTTTACAGT
>Ga0224511_10005242_pt1 | contig 10101 bp, 5 predicted proteins | sample SF_May12_sed_USG_2_FD_169988 | JGI IMG/M metagenome (GOLD analysis project Ga0224511, IMG submission 169988) | Sediment microbial communities from San Francisco Bay, California, United States - SF_May12_sed_USGS_8_1 | ecosystem: Environmental > Aquatic > Marine > Sediment | place: USA... | reverse complement strand
TTTGGATTCAAACATGGATACAGTGCTGTCTGTAATTTGGTCAAAGCACATTTATATCGCATGTGATTAATATTTTGGTTGAGTAATTTTTAAGTTAACACACAATTCCAAAGAAAAGAAAATCTTGAACAATAAAGTTAACAAACCATTGTCCAATACTCTGAATATGATTTACAAATACCGTTTTAAGAAACATGAAACAAAAAATACATATGTTTAATGAAAAAAATATTATGTGCTAGAATAACATCAACAAAAATATTGATCTGTTTCCATATTTAGAAGCAAGCTTTCTGTGTTTTATGTTTCTATGTGTGTACCTTAATGTAGATGTTAACTTTAAACTCTTATACTATTAATCACTTTTCTAGGTTAATGATATGTATAAATCTGATCATTTTTAGAAGGTAGCACTACTTTTTGTTGTAACCTTTTTACCGATTGGTCCTCTTTTTGCTGAAATCTGATTGGATGGGAAGAGGGAAGGAGGAGTAACAATATAATCATTTGACCAGCTCATTTGCATAATGAATATTTTAAAAATACATGACTATGAATGTTTTCTATTGAATTTTGGTAATAGTTTGTTATCGTGTTGTTAGTTTTTAAAGTTGTACGAATATTTCAGCCATTCTATGTAAGGTAGATAGTTTGTTTTGCCATTTGTACTGGTATGTTCTGAAGACTGAGTACTTACACATATTCTGGTGCTATTCTATGAGATGTGGCTGTATTTTAAGCTCTGTTGTTGTGTGTTTTCATTTTTTCAATTAATCAACATTTAAGTACTAGTTGATAAGTTATAGATTTTTTAAGTAATAATAACGAAAAAATAATACTTGATTTATATAAAGAATGGTAGGTATAAAATTTTGAGTAAGTAGTTAGAAACCTTGAGATTATTGCCCATGTTTATTTAGAAACTGTTTGTAAATAATGTATTTATTTGAATAATTGTAAATAGTGTACCATATTGTACAAATTTATAGCCAAATATTGTGTGTATTTAAGCCTTGTTATGCAATATTGCTTGTTGTTGTTGTCGTTGTTTTCAGGAGGAAGAACTCAATGAAATATCATGATCTCAGTTCAGTTGATGGTTCTTTCCACGTGTTTCCCCGATTTCTAGGTATCCTGTTCACAGTCCACACTTCGATGCTACACATTAAGTTCATTTTAAATCATTATTCAAAATATGGCCTTTGGTGACAATGTTCTTAATCAAGCTGCAGTTTGCCTAAAATATCTTGCCATTTTTATTTTTTTTATAGAATCTATCAAATTGAATTTGCTTATTAATGTGTTGAACATTTTTGTGTGTGCTAAACGCAAGACTTTGTGTAAATTGTGTGAAGTTGAATATGGGATTAGGTAAAGAACGGCGATATTAGTCCTCCATGATACACTCCACTGCCACGTGTGTTTGGCGTGTTTATTGTGTATTGTTCTCTACGACTCTTATTATGTGATATTTGTTTATGTGCATAATACTTTTGTTGTAATGCTTTGTAATATTGTAACTCCCAATATTGCATTCTAGTGGATAGAATGTAAGACAGGGTTGCATTATTTTTGTTGTGCTTGTTATGCCCATCAAGTTCTAACTTGTAAATCAAAACGTTTGCATTGCTAGTAGTAAACAAGTCTCACAGAATCTTTGATATGTTTGTTGTCAGGTTTCTAAAGCTTTAATTGCCAGCCCTCAACCATAATCAACTGGTTTAATGTCCAGTGTGTGTGGAATGCATGTACATTGTAACTACTGCAAAATCATTTAAATTTGTGGACACCAAATTTCGTGGTTTGACGATTATTGACATGTTCGAGGACTCTTGACTTTGTGGCTTTTTAAATATATACAAAACGACTAAATTAAATAAATATTTTATTGGAATCTTAAATTTGTGCATTGTCCTACCCACACAAAACACAAAATTAAACGTCCAACAAATAAAAATAATTTTACAGTATACTGCATACCATCTAGCACAGACATTTTTACCGGTGTCTCTCTAGATGACATGTTGGATCTGGAGTTTGGTTTTGTGCTCAACATTCCAGCTTTGACATTGGCAACACCCACTTCAAGGGACTCAGTGGGCTTGTTAATGTTTTGTCACTTCAACTTCATGCATGGTTACCCCTTTTGACCTTGTTCAAGAGCCTTAGTTACAGTTGTTATGGCAACTGTAACCAGAGGTCATTTTCAAGGTCATGAAGGCCAGTCAGTATAGGTGACATGTTGGACCTGTATCTTGCATCAAGCTAAATATGACGAGGCATTAGATACAAGAACATGACTCTGATAATTTTTAAGCCGAGAAATATATACACATATAATTATTTATTTGAAAAGGTTAATTGTAATCACAAATATATGTTTTTTTTCCTAATAATTGTTTGAATATTTAAACATGGCACTTCAATTTTATTTCCATGTTGATTAATCTTATTATTATTGGAGTCATTGTTTATGATAAGTAGTATTGTTCGTTATAAGGATAGGGCATTGTTATTTTGTGCACTTTCAAATGAAATTTTGTTACAGTAGCTGGTAGATTTTTGTCTATTTTATACTTACTTTATTGCCAGATTTGACTCTGGTATTTAATTAAGTAATGGTGTATTTTCATTGCTTCTAGTATTTTTTTGAAATTGTATGTTAAAGTTAATAGCAATTACTCATTGCAGAGTGGTTTACATGCTTACTTTATAAGAAAGCATTTTAACAACTGAGCACTGAGCAGTTGCTATGTCAACCTGTTTGTAAGAGAACGAATGTATTGTTTTCTTCATGACAGGTTGAGGAATGGTTTTACTGAATTGGCAACAACAGCTGCAGCATATGGCTCTACAAGGCTACAACTGCATGCAATTATATAACTAGAAAACATTTTAATCTATATAGATATATACAGGTTGAGTCACATATTTAAAGTATTAAATATATTCATTCTTTTTCCCTTTTTTACATTTATAAAGTTTGATAATTATAATTTTCAAAATTTTAACAAAAATGCATATTTATAAATTTCATTCAATTCTTTTTCCCTTTTTACATTTAAAATGTTTCACATTATGCTCAAAATTTGGAGAAAAATGCCTGCATATTTTTTAAAAACACTTTCAATTGACCTTAAGCTCCCAATGCCGAGTAACCATTGCTCAGACGTTTGGCCGTGTCAGTAACTATTCCCCTGTCAGCTGTAGGGACTCGAATCTCGGGCAGATGACAGGGAAAATAAAGTAAATAAACCTCAATGCACAACTTGTCATTTTTGATTGGTTGTACATTGTGGTTTATTTACTTGCGCACCAAATACAACAGCTAGACATGTCTGTAGACCTGTGACAGTTTTGTCAATGAATTTAACAGTAAGTGGATGTCCTCCGGGTGCTTTCCATTAGCCTTGAAGTCTGGACCTGCAGTTTTGTAAGGTGACATGTTGGACCTTACCTCTGCATCATAGCAACTATTTTGTTTGTACTGTTTATTTTTGGGGGGAAAACAGCAAAACAACTCATAAAAATATATTTTTGAATTTTTTATTTGTAGAAGATTTTCAAAGAAATATAACATATTTGTTTAAAAAAAATTGTCTTTAAATTGTACATAAATGAAAAGTAAACATAAACTATAAAACAAATCGTTATTCCAAGTAAGTGACAAAACTTTGGCATTTTTTGGTTGTCAATGCCATTCCAGTTCGTAATTCTTAAGAGATTAACAGTGATCAGAGACAAGTCTGCGTGCATAACACATGTGCAGTCTCTATGTTGATGTGGTGCACTGTATGTTGGCTCGATAGAAAGGTTCATGCCCAGGTGACATGTTGGACCTGGGCTTTGTAAAGCACCCTACAGACTCTCACATTGTGGCCTCTATATTATCTATAACATACATAAATTGGGGGCTTGGTGCAAAGCTTTTGTAACTACCTTATTTTACATAACAAGTTAAAATAGCTTTGCACCAAGTTCTCAAAAGGCCTTGTTTAAAGATTTAACATAAATAGAAGGCTTGGTGCAAAACAATTGTTACTACCTTATTTTACATAATGGATTACAATAGCTTTGCACCATGTCCTGAAATGCCCTTAATGTGTTTTTATGCAAGATTTTTTTACAAACAATGCCAAAAGCCTTTGCAAATGCTTTAAAGTTTTTGCATTATACATGTATATCACACAAACGAAAATTTGTAGAATAATATGAAGTTTATAGGACACAGACATGTTTAGGTTTTGTTGTAAAAATGTTGGGCATTATGATGTTATGTAATGCCACAAGTGTGTTCAAATCACAGGAATTAAGACCTTTGAACACAGTGTGTTGGTCAACATTTAATGTTACGGTTTGAACAAAGGGCCACTGGCCTCTCTAAAAATGACATCTTGCACTTGCGTAATGTATACAAAAATGCAAGATCATTTTTATTGGCACTTGGTTTGGCCCTTGCAAAGAAACTGATGTCTTACATTCTGGGATTGTTTCCATAAAGCAGAAAAATTGAACAAATATGTATATATCAAATGCTTACTATTTCCCTGGGAAATGCTTTATGACACAGTCCAAGAACTTGATAAAATAAGAAATAAGACATGTTTCTTTGACCCCATGAGTTTACGTGATTCCTATTGATCATGTGACTTGACCCGATAAGCAGTCCTTTACTGGCATTGTGGTATCTTTATTTCGTACAAAACTTTCGATAATTTGTAGCACTGGCAATACAAAAACTGTTTTTATGGCATTTGCTTTAGGCTGTAGACTATAATACAATTGTGGTCTTTTTTATTGGTCACACTTCCCAAAAAGAACAGTATAGTTTGATCAAAGTAGATTTTTAGTGGTAACTTTTTACAATGACCTCATAGCAGAGGCTCTTTTTATAAAATAATAATTCTTGATCAATAAACTATTTTTGGTCAAGATCAATTTCTGATATTTATTGTAAATGCATTTTTGGCTAAAATGGTCTGTTGGGGCACAATGGGGGTGTTAAAACATCAGTTGTCAGGTAACCACCCCAAAAAACAAACACATTTTCTTAAATATTATTGTTGCTCTTTTTGGCCTTCATAGGTACAGTATTTCTTGAATACAATTTACAAACTCTGTATTTCTTGAAGTCAATGTACAAACTTTGTATTTTTTAATCAATTTAAACAAACTCAACTCATGTTAGGAGAATAAGACAGTGTACAATGCTAGATGAAAAGGTAGCTTTGCTTGTCATCCCCTCTAGTGTACTCAATCTAGTCATGTTTGTGCAGCATTCTCTCCACGTCAGGCTTTTCCCGTCAAGCCAGGCTTTTCTGTCAAGTCCAGGCTTTTCCCGTCAAACCTAGGCTTTTCACAGAGTCAGTTACTTGAAAAATTATGCCAGTATTTATATAAATTTATATAAACACACCGATAGATAATAATTATTTATCAGCGTGTAAATAGTAGCTAGAAACTTTAAGTAAATTATGGAAAAAATGGTAGGTACATGTAGTTGTTTGTTTCAGTATGGTATTTAATTAGTTTTGGAAGTGCTACTTTGATGATTTGATATTTATGTGCTACACATGTATAGGTGGCTGAAATATTTTAATGATATGTTTTTTTGGGTTGAAATCTATCTCTTTAATTTTTTTGTTTGTGAATTTTGTTAATATTCATTGTGCAGATGAGCTGGTTTTTGATTGTCTTGTTTTCGAATTTCATATCATGATGTCTTTAACAATGTTTTGTACAGTTATTCTTGTCATGTTTTATGTATATCTATTATTATTATAATTATCATATTAGCAAATTAGAAATGAGTTATCCACTATACTGATGAAAATAAACCTGTTTTGCATTATTGTCTTGTGTTTCTTAGTTTAAGAATACACGACACAACTCGATGAAAACTGAATCATGGACAATTCCCCCATTAAAATGTGTGTGGTGCTCAACGAAGACCACTTTTAATGTATATGTTTCTCAACGAAGTCGAATTCAATTTGAGGATGAGGATCATGCTGTTTACATAAGTTTTTTGTTGAGTAACAACTACGTGTCTTCTTTGAGAACCAAAACCTGTTACGCTTTGATTGTACCCAATGTGGCTGGGGTGGCAAAAAGACCTTACGGTAATTGTTGCTCTAATGACAAGGGTGGAATTGTCCGGGAAAGGAATTGAAAACTACATTGTATATAAAATTAAAAGTTAGCAAAAACAATGATGCATTATAATGTGGAGGTACAAAACACATAGCCTGTATATACTGGTATTAACCTTTTCATTTAAGTGTAAATCTAAAAACAAATAGGCAATTATAGTCCCTTAACACCTGAGAGGTAATGGACCTTTCCTGACTCTAAATCTTGATAATTATGAGGCATTGCCCTATAATGTCCAGCAGATTAAAGCTGCGTTATCAGCGGACAATCTGACATATTTCTCACAAATGAAATCATTGTTCCTGTTGTGATACCACTATAAAAGAACAAAACACGTACAGGAAGGGGATGTGTTCGGATCATTTGCAGAACGGTACATTGTCTACCTCAGTCAGTGGTAATGAAATGCACAGTGTGCTACTGACTATGGCCCATGTAGTGTCCTACGTTATTCGCGTAGTACTGTTATAATGACCAACATAGTAATTTGCAATGCCTTGACTTGTCATGTGAGTGCAAACATTTGAAGTAATAAGTTGAACCTTGATGACACATGAGTATTAAGGTAGATGCAAGCAGTTGGTGTTTTTGAACCCGCACACATGTAAGGGAAGCCACAAATCAAAACATACAGTACATATTATAACCACTCTTACTGTCTTCCCCCCACGGATACAATGGCACATTCGCATTTGCTAATATAAATTAAAAACGTTAGCGTATGTCCAAACTATATGACAGAAAATAGAATGAACATCGAACATTCTAGGTAAAACATTATATCCACATGGTTATCATACCTGAATTTTAGCTTACCTTTATCACAAAGTGATGTTTAGACTGAGAATTTTACTTGAATTTGAAGTTTTGACGATCTATCGACGTAATTTCCATCCTTGTTAAAATGAGATGGTTTCCATCCGGAATGCGCCTTCGAGAATAAATTATGTCAGTTAGGACATGTTTCACAATCCACCTAAAATTAAAAAATATATACACGGTAAACCAAAACATTAAGATGTAGGCTTGCACACATTACCATGTGAATGTTTATTTTGTTCATAAATGGGGATAATAATGGCATAATTCTAGAACCACTCCATTGCGTCTTCGATAATGTATATGGGCGAAATTGCTTACAGTTTTACAATGTGCATTCTAACTGCCAGATAAATCAAATTTGCTACACATAGAAGATGATTATTGTTTTACTTTTCCTTCATTTTCCTGTTCAACTTATATTATGGGTGACGTTTGTTTCATTACATAATTAAAGACTAACATGCAATGATATCTTGCAATGGCGCACCATTTAACGTGTGAACGGATATAATATAGTAAATTATTGTATTTTTAGCATGTTTTGGCCGTATTCTCATTAAAATTTGGTTTTAGATTAAATCGCGAGCAAAGCGAGCGAAAAAAGAGGTAATTGAGCGTTTAGGGCATAAACAAAATCATAGGTCCGCGGCCGTTGGAGAGAGCTAGTGGCTTGCTTTATAGAAGTTTAAGGTATGACCATCCTAATGGACTATGAAGGATACACATTTGTATTTTTTTTTCAAAAAAATAAATTTTTTTTTATTAAACTGTGATATATATTATGCTTTTACATTTAAACCGTAGAAAAATCTTTTTAAAATGCAAGTTGCCTTTATTTGCTTTAATTAAATTAAAGGGAAGTAATTTTACATCTTATTACCTCCCTTGAATATGAATAAAATGAAAATTTTCAATCTTGTTTATAAAATCAAAAATCCAAAAACTGAGAAAAGTTGTGCGGTGGATTGTCTGAAAATGCCATATATTTAAATAAAAAAGGGTTTATAAAATCTCTTCCTAGCTGCAAATATGTGAATCCATTAGGATGGTCATACGTTAAAGTGCGAATACACATTTTCTACCTTTATACAGTAACAATACTTAAATAAATTAGAATGACGTTCTGTATAAAAACGGCTACCAATGACCTTGAAAACTTGTTTCTCCTCATGCTCGCCACCTACCCCACCGTTTTCATGTACATTAACCTTTAGGGGAAGGCGGGGTAAGTTGAGCATAGGGGTAAGTTGAGCCACCCCCTCTTTCTCAGTTAGGAAGGTAAAAATCATCAAGGAGCCATGTGTTAAACATGTCCAGTCACATGGCCTCACCACCTACCAAATTGGTTTCTAGAACCATGAGAGAACAAGCGAGAAAAGAAGGAAAAATCGAATTTTGTCACATAAAGTGAAAAATCGTGAAATTGATAAGTGTTAACTTATTCCCTTCACTCTTATATTAAGGAATTAATTTCATTTGGTTTTTGTGATGTATATGGTTGAAAGTTAAAGTAAACAAAGTGAATTTTATGTACTGATGTTAACACAATGTGAACATTTTGTCAACAGTTAGTCGTTAGAGCTGGGGTAAATTGAGCCATTCATACTGGGGTAAATTGAGCCATCTTACATTTTTATCCCTGCTGCTGAAACCTTTAAATATATTGCTTATGAGGTACTTTAAACTTTATTGGATGACTAATAATGCTGTAAAATCTATATAAAAAGGAACCAAAAGGTCACTCACTCACAGACTCGACCCTTGTTTTTGGTAAAATTAAAATTTAATAAGGTCTGAATATGAATGAACTTAGCAACCTGTTATAAGCAAACCTCTCATATTTTTATTTAATCATTTTTATGGATCAAGATCTAATTTCTTTACTTTATTTCATAATTTTTGGGCCTAAATTGTTTTGATTTTCATATAGAAGAAGAAGAAGAAGAAGAAGAAGAAGAAGAACGTTTATTATTTACAATGAGCATATACAGCCATATAATGCAAGAATACAAGAAATATACAAAAAAGGGTTAAACTACACAGGATGTCACACATCGAGCACATGCAGCTGTTGCCGGCGGTCAGTGTTCGAGGGGCATCCAAGCCAGTATTTGTCCCAGACACCAAAAATGTGGCAACTTGGCAAGACGAATGTTGTTGTCTTTAGACTATCACGGACTATAGTGTTGGGATTTCAGTAGGGTGTTCCGAACAGCTCAAAAATAAATTACATGTGGCACAACTTACCCCGGAGGGTGGTTCAACTTACCCCAGAGGTGGGGTAAATTGAGCAATCAGAGCGACCAATTTCAATCATTAACTGTGACCATAAGAAAAAGTATTTTCAAGATAAAATGTGGAACAATAGGTAAGCAAAAGATTATATTTCAATTTCATATACACATTTTGGCAAAACAATAAAAACTCATCATTTTATGATAAATAAACCAAAAAAGTGCTCAACTTACCCCGCCTTTCCCTACCGCCATTTGTTCGCCACGTCCAGGGGTCACGCCATAAACATCTCGGAGATCGAGAAGACGGCCCCTGACGAACGGACGCTCGTGCTGCACGGCATTTGGCCCAAGCTAACGTCACTCTTTCACGCGAGATGAAGGCCGTCATGTTATAATTGTGTCTCGTTGTCATGAATTCAATTAACGTTCGACATAACTTGAAATGACGTCCAATGCCCGACAAAATGGCGGGAAAGCTCGTTACGTCAAACCATTGCAAGTGCGCTTAACCAGTCGTATAAAAGATTCAGTCTTCTGTGATTAGTCCAAATGACGCTGTCAATCTCCTCACAGCGATTACGTTACGCGTTGCTACTTTAATCTATGCCTCCAGCAAGGATCACGTGACGATAGAGTATCACGTGATGTGTTTAGTTTTCTGTATGTATAGTACGTTGTATTCTGTACAGTACGGTGACATTTTACTTTCATAATTTCATACAAACTCCTCACAGCGGTTACGTCACGCTTTGCTACTTTAACCACAATCTGAACTCATCGGACAGTGCCAGGCTACACCGCACCATCTCTCTGATGTACGTAGGGGCGCGCCATCTTGAATTTGGGATTACTTTTCACAAAGTGACGTAACCATATGTGTATTGAATGC
>Ga0224511_10005241_pt1 | contig 10101 bp, 6 predicted proteins | sample SF_May12_sed_USG_2_FD_169988 | JGI IMG/M metagenome (GOLD analysis project Ga0224511, IMG submission 169988) | Sediment microbial communities from San Francisco Bay, California, United States - SF_May12_sed_USGS_8_1 | ecosystem: Environmental > Aquatic > Marine > Sediment | place: USA... | reverse complement strand
CTCACAATGGCAACATAAGCATCATTCATCTTGACATATGCAATTTCTGGAACATAAAAAGCTTTATTGCACTACCAGCAAAGAAATTTTGAAAATATTTATCGTTGGCCAAAAGATGTTACATAACCTTGTGATTACAAATGACTCATTTATGTAACTACAATTTTAAGTTTTTAGAAGTGCAAAAGTAATGGACTTGATTGTTGCTTGAATGTCCCTAATTGCGAATTTCTTTTGTAAGCAATACTGTAGAATGACAGCCTAAAACATTTAAGGATGAGAAAATACGGAGAGATACCGGTAGTAAAGATAGAAATCTACTAAATAAGAGGTGTCTCTTAAGATCATCTTTCCCAAAGGCAAACTGCAATGCACTCAAATTGTTGCAATCAGCTGCAAGTATCAAAGTTTCATGAGCTTCATAAAGTTAAATAATGAAATCATTGAGCAACACTGTACCTAGAGGTTACAGATGAAAGCCTTGTTAGAAGGTCACACTGTTATGTTGCTTTGCCCTGGAGCCAAAAACTGTCTGCCGCCTTCACAATGGGCAAGATGAATGAACGCAGGCTGGTCTATTATGACAGGTGACCATATGTGGTGTGGGTACTTTGATTGGTCAGTGTAGGTAACGGGTGGTAACGCAGGCTGACAGCAGTGTGTGAGCCGTCATTCACGGCCACAGCAGGTCAGTCTGGGTTACATCACACTAACTGTTACACCCTGGGCTCTCAGACCATACACCATCACAGTGGCAACTAGGGGACATCATTGAACAAAACCCCTTGTTAAGTAAAACTTGGTGTTTGATTATTGTGATCTTCTTTTTCTGAATTTTCATCTCAAACTTTCAAATAAAACCCCCGCCCCATCCTTAAAACATCACTTTGATGAAGATACTTATAAAAAGGATGTTGTTTGAAGATTTTCAGTATCAGAATGCATGTACTTTTGATAAACTTGTTTGATTACCATCTATGATCTAGTTCCTGTTTATGGGTATTTCAAAATATCATAACATGCTATTTACAGTATAAAGGATTGGTTTTAAATGTAAAGGTTATTCATATCCATCTCATATTTCAATTCAAGTTACGAAATGCTTAAACTACACTATAGAGGTAGACAGAGATTATGTGGTTCTGAGTTTAATTCAAAAGTTCTCCATCCACGATTAAAGCCTTAAAAATGCCTTTTCTCTGTAGCCCACACACTTTATGCCATAAATGACAGCCTCAGCCACATCAAAATGTTGACACAATGCCTGATGGTCACAACAACAGCTTTGAGCCTACTCATTGTCTCAAATTTTTGCTGTTCTGGCATTTCTCTGAAATTCTCTGTTGTTTCTTGAAACACCTCTCTGCAGCTGTGGCTGTTAAACAATGCCTATACAGGAATCCAGCAAAATGACACGCCTGACATGGCTGCAAGTCTGTGATAGTGTTTCCCTGCAATGATTGTGTTCCGCTGATGTTGTTCTGTCACAGTTATAAGATCTAGGAAGCGAGAACTCCTGCTGACTTCAACGCTTGTCACATCCATGCTGACTTCAACGCTTGTCACATCCAATCTCCTTCTAATTTGTTTTGTCCCTGCTTTCTTAGAATTGTCATTGAGAATTTGTCCATTGAAAAAAGGAATATGTTTAAATGGAAATCCTCATGCAGAATGAATAGATTTTATGTCTTTTTGCATTTTAGAAATTCTCATGAAAGTTATGAAAATGTATTTAATATCATGCTTATTCTTTAGAGACAAAAGATGTATCCCTTTAAAAGTCTCTCAGTCTATTTTAGTTCAAAGTATCATTGTTTATTAGCAATAAGGCAGAATATTGATACATAATTCCACTTTATTGCTTGTTGAAGTTTCCTGTTAGAAAGTAGAGATGGTTTATGTGAGGCTATGGAGGGTTGATGTTGAGATGGAGCTAGACGATATGAGAGAGGGATGTGGGCCGTGGGGAGACCCGCGCTCTCCCAGGGCCGACCTCGCTCACAGCACAGCTTTGATATGGGCTCATGCACCCTCATTTGTGTGATTAATTTCAATATAAACATAGAGTTTGTATGCCCGCAGATTTCCAATCACGGCAAACCATCGACCCCTGGTGAGAAGTGATTGAAAATTACATGGTTTATTTGGATATGTATTAGCACCAGTATCTTACACAGATTACCCATTATGTGGAGTTAAGGTCAATTGCGGGACCTGTCCCCCCTATCTCCTGCCATGATATGTGTGCTTCCTTTCGCTGCCAATATCTACCTGTTCTCCGTTGAGACCCTCTATCTGACCTCTACAGATACGAGACAGAAGCACCCTTGATTCAGTCTCTGCACAATTTAAAGCTGAATTCATCACATTAGGAGATCAAATGTTCCTGACAGCAGTGAGCTAGCTACGATTTTTGGAAAGGTTACATCCCCAGTCTTGGAAATTGATGAATGACCCTGGTACATGTCCCAGAAATGACCTGTACTGTTGTTCCAGAGGAAAGCTATTCCCAGCCCTGGTATGGGTCAGTAATGACTCCTGGGTGATTTTCTCCCTGTCAACCCCTTGTAACCAGGCCGACCTAATGATGACCAATGGGCCGATGTGTTTGTCAGCATGTTAACTGTGACAGATCAGGACAGGAATATCTGTGAGAACGCTGTGGAACATGTGGAGGTGGTGGGGTTAACTGTTTTTTACAAGCTACCTCTAAGTCTGGCCTGCGACTTTCTCATGAGAGATTTACATTGTAGTCTTGTAGCGTCACAGTTTTGGCAATTGTAAGGTGTTTTTTTGCCAAATTATGCATTCAAATGACTGTTAATCACTGATTATTATGTGATTATGTTTTGAATATAAGTATGATTGGTGAGACAGTATAGATTTCGGCAAGTCGTCCAAAATTAAATTACTGCCTCGGTGTCTGAAGAAAAATAATCACTAAATGTCAACAATAACCTGTTATTATTGGCCGTGTCACTTTCCACATTCAATTACAGATAATGAGTTTTATTGTACCTAATTTACTATAATACCTAATTTTTCATTTGAAAAAAATTGCTATTGTTTGGTAAACAAACAATTACGGTTAATTTTCTATAAAAGAAAACTGGGAAGTCAGATTTTCTGATTTATTGTCCATATTGTACTGTTGCCTGTTGGTCAATTAAGTTTTTTGAATAGCCTTCAAAAGTTTATATTGTATACCGTTTAATTTATAATCTATAGCCTCGAAACAATATCAGCGATTTTTTATTCAATAGTTTTTCATCAAGGTGATGTGTCATACTTAACCAAAAATATACAGGGGATTTTAGTGGCTCATGTTGCAACTGCATTTCTTACTAGGTTGAAGGATTTGCTCGAAACAATGGCCCATCTTCATCATCTAGTGCATGCAGCTAGTTCTGTATTGAACTCAAAGGAGTTTTGTTGAAAGGGAGAGCTGTGGCCTATGATTTATGGCACAGGGCCTCATTACGATTTCATGCTCCATCGCTCATACACCCCTCTGGCGACCAAGATCTCCTCAAATACACATAAATTACAAGCTCTTCAAAACCACCTTAATGAAGTTGCCCTTTACTTTGTATCTCATGATTGTTATTATTGTGTGCTACCTGTTTCATTATTTTGACATTTAAATCATGTGACTGTGTGTCATTTTGATGTGATTAAAAGTTCAAACTACTGTGTCACAGTTATATAGCTGTTATATAGTTGTATTTGTGTAGGAGGCAAATTCATTCAAGTGTTTTATTGTTTGGTAAGAATGTATTGATGTATTGATACCTTCTTATGCTTCCCTCCTGTATAACCTTGTGTTCCAAGCAATGGAAATGGGTCACATACCTCATCAAGACAAACATTCTTATGACGACTTTCACCTACTGCCTTGGTTGTTGAGATATTTTCTAGGCCTTCCGGGACTTTGATCTGCGTTAGCCGTTGTCTTTGAAAATGTGATTAGGTCTTCAAATGAGATTCCAATGCCTTAAGGTAGACAATTTTTTTTCATCAGCTGAAGGAAATCACAATCAAAGAGTGTTATTTCCTCTAATCAAACACTTGTCATGTCATATACTGCCACATCATGGGCTATTCGTATTCATATGAATAAGAGATTAATCTGCCAAGTTTCATCAATGCCATGTTTTTAGTGTGAAAAATAGTATCTTGTGTTATTTAAAGGCTCTATTGTGTACTATTTTTAATACAATATACAAAATGTCTAGGACCAAACAATTAAGTTTTACAACATATTGTTGGTCTATGTTAAGTGTGTATAAATTTGAAGGCGAGCAGGTTAAGAGGGTTACGGGTATCGCAGGCTGTTGGGGACTTGTGGGTATTGAAGTGACAGCCGTACAGACAGACAGCTTGGCTGGTCACTGATCTGAGCCTTTTGTAAGCCTCTAATGACACTGAATGAGCCCATTTACAGTGGGCAGACAATCGCCTGTCAACTGACGACTATCAGTCCTTGAGCTCGCAAAGGCCTGTCCAGTGGTCGATGCTATAAGGCTGTAAACGTTGTAATGATTTATAGTACTTAAAGCTGTGTTGCAACAAGTCCCAAAACTGAAGAGGTCTTGATCTGGCATATTATAAATGAAGCTTGTTTATGATAGGAGTTTAAAATAAAATCGGCTATTTAAACAATTTTATGATTACTTTTACAGTCCATTATGGAAAGATGTTCAGAGTTGTGATTTAATCTTAAACCAAAGCTGTTTTCTTTCTATAGTAATTTTTTATGGTCGACATCCTAATGCTTTTAACAAAACTAAAAAAAAAACTTCCATTTTCATTTGCAGCTAATAAATGTCAATATCTTTTGTTGCTAACAGGCAGTTAAAAATTTCTCATAATTTTTTTTTCAAAATTCATTTATTGCCTTAATGAAAATGGTTTTGACACATGGTTTTGACACCATATCATTTGTTATAATATAAATGTCATAATCATTGTCCTGGTTTTGACGTATTCTCAGGAAGTTGACCTACTCTTGTTCCTTCAGATGGGAAGCTGTACTCAGGGACAGTGGCTGACAGGCATGCACGGGACCCTCTCATCATCGAGAGCGTGACGCGAATCCGCACAGAACAGCACGACTCCAACATGCTCAAAGGTATGCCCGAAAGTCCTGCTGCACACTTACCAGTTTACTACCATTCACAATGTTGACAATGGAAAAACTCATCCAAATCTATTTAATACCTGCTAAATATGGTAAACAAACTGTATACCATCAGGTATGAAATGAGGTGACCTGGTTTATATTCCATCGAGCTGCGTAGATGCCTCTGCACTGTATGACAGTAGGTAGGAGGTCCGACCATCTTTAACTGCCATCAGCGGATAGTAGGGACATCAATTACTGCAGAACTTTTGGCAGCAACATTAGAAAGATAAAGTGCTGCTTTTTCCATTCCTTTTTTGTGACATAAACATTAGTTCTTTATGTATGACATATTCTGTTTGTGTTGTAGATCCTCAGTTTGTGAGCTCCCATGATATTGGAGACAAGATCTACTTCTTCCTGAGAGAAGACGCTGTGGAGAATCTCAACTGTGGCAAGGTACACAACTCTTGGTGAAAATAAAATGATTTGATATTTACCAGGTAGTATAATTCTCATAGATTTTGAGATATAGAAATGAGGGAAAATGTTTTATAATATAGAATTTTAATTGAGCATTTTATTGAGAACTCATTCGTGGTACATTGTATGTGAATTTATCCGGAGTTGTAAAATCTAAGTATTGGCTTTTCGATTTCACATACAAGTTTGTCAATATTTGGACATAATTAAAAATTCATTTGAGTTTGTTGAATATGAATCATAGAACATTATTTTTATGTCTGAGAACAAGGTCTTAGATTCAATATTCAGGTGGCCATGTTACGTTAAATGAATGGCAAACAAATATCAAAGTTAAATAGTGGCCTTCCATTTAAAAAGTAAGCAGTCATCCACATATTAAAGCACATTAAATCAAAATCTATGTTTAATAAGTAACTGTACCAGAGTCTTAATACTTTTGTTTGAGAACTAAAATCTAGCCCAATGTCTAACTCTTTATAGAGTTCCCATGTTATGGTGTATATCTCATTACCGTGAGTAGTAGTATCAACTGATAAGTGCAACACCGGTGTAATGTCTATACAATGTGTTATATATATGAGACAGTTAGCTCTTGGCTATCAGATTTATATTATTTGCATAATTAGTTATCTGGTACTTTTTAAGCAACTGGGAAATTGAAAGAAGCCATTAATTTTCATGCATTTGTCTTTGTACTTGTCACACGGTATAAAAGAAAACGTTTTTTGTTTGTGTTGGGTCTGTCTGTTTAACCATTAACTTCAAGACAATTTATGCTAATCTGTTGCTATTAGTTTATGCAGGTTTAGAATACTTTATAATAAAAATTGGTTTAATAATCAGTGGTAATCTTGTAAATTAATTGCAAAATGAAATGTGTCTTCAATATAAAATCGTGGTTTGAATTGTTTATATTTTAAGTTCCTGTTGTCACAATTGACTTTCAGTAGGAAAAGGTATTGTTAGAGTTTTATTTTAAGAATTGTAATAAGTGGAATCTTTTGTCATTCAGATGCAAAGGCATCTGTTAACCTTAGACTTGGTGCTGAAAATAGACTAAGATTGTCTGAACATGAACCATGATTGTTTAGGAAGGAAAGTCATGGCTTGTTAAAGATACTTGTAATCATGTTTCATCTATTATTTTCTTGAAGCCACCATAACAACAGACCAAAATAATTCCCAAAGCAATAATAATGCAAGATAAAACTCACGTTACAAATAAAACTCCTACCTGATCGTGACAATACAGTTAAAACTCTAATAAAATTCTTCTGATATTAGTTTTCCACATTTTTAAAACTGAAATTTCTTTCGAATCCCTCTATATACGTATTGTATTTGACAATTTTAGAAGTAAATGAAAATACAAGTATTTCATGAATAAGCCAGATTTCTTCTTTATTTAAATAATGAGACACGGCCTAACTGTATTTTTAAGCGCTCCCCAAAGATTTGTTTTACTTTCATAACAGTCGAACTAGTGCTAACTTTGAACGCAGTTCAACAAATTGTACCCACTATTTGACATTGTTTCAGGCGACATTTTCCCGAGTGGCGCGGGTGTGTAAGGGGGACGAGGGTGGCATCTATGAGGAAGGCATCTGGACGTCCTTCTTCAAGGCCAGGCTCAACTGCTCAATACCTGGCGACATTCCGTTCTCCTTCGATGAACTCCGTTAGTATTGCTTGTTATTGTTTTTTGTGTAACTTGATTATGTATTACACATTTTTCAAAGAAAACAAGTACATTTTTGTATTTACACAGATATTTTTCATTTGTGTTCAACTTTTTGTCGCATTTGTTTATGACTGCACCATGTATTGTCAAAAGATAACAATGTTTATTTTTCTTGACTACAGAGTCCACATCACAAGTGTCGTTTGGCAACCACCGGCCTGACAACGATCCACAGAAGCGCCAGAAGATGATCTACGGTGTGTTCAACACGCCTGACAACAGTATCCAGGGCTCGGCTGTGTGTGCCTTCACCATTGACGACATTGACAAGGCGTTCACCGGCCGCTTCAAGGCCCAGCAGACGACAGCCCATGCCTGGACGGCCATTCCACTGGAGAAGACGCCCAAGCCACACCCAGCCCAGATGTGCTTCAACCAGACACGCACGCTGCCAGACGACACCCTGACCTTCATCCGCGACCACCCGCTCATGGACCACTCTATTAGCCCAGCCGGCGGCGTGCCAGTGCTCATACAGACACAGGAAACGTAAGAACATGTGCCTGATGGCGTACAAGTATCTAAGCAAAACTTTGTATTTTAGTCATTTGTCTATCATGTGGGTTTGAAACTTTCTTAAATGCTTATAATTTCAATCAAGGCATCGCTTTTTGAGTAAATTAGAACAAGCCATTGTCTTAAAAATGCAGAAAAAAATGCAGTATTGCTTGTAGTGCAGTAACTGAAAGTATGTTGATGTCCTTTACATTAATTCAAAAGTCATTAATTCAGTTTTAAGATTACAAAAAAAAATTAATTTCTGCAAAGATTTTCATTGCTGTCATTAATATGTCTGCATTGAAACAAAACCCTCCAAACCTATGAAGTGTAAGATTGTTTACCTGAAATATAAGTAGCACCTGGCCATCTGTGTCTGGCTTGTCTCATTTTGGGCGTGGGGTTATAGCTTGTACTTTGGGCGAACAATGAAAGAACATAAAACATGCAAAACATATTAAAAAAGGATATTTTTGATATGTATTTGTTTTGTAACACAAGATGTTTGCAAAGAGAGTATTATCATTTAAGCGCTGTTTGAAAAGCTGACTTGAGTTTTATGCAGCAATGTTTTTGTCTGACTACTCAGTCTTCTGCGTACATTATAAATGCAAGCAGGTCATGTTGTATGTTTTATGTGTTGTGCTGCCTGGAGCCAACACCAAGGTTTATGTCGTCTGCCGGTTTAGTCATGCCTTCGTCTCACCTGCATAATCACGAAACTGCAGATTTAACTGTGCCACTTATCAGCACACATGAAATAAATCTTGAGTTTTATTTGACAAGACAAATCCATGCTCATAACCGTAACTGACTGTTGCAATTTTATAATTGCAGATCTGCAAATTTGGCATACATGAAATAACAGTTATAAATCGTGTGAGGGATATGCTAGTGTGCTGGGTCCGTGCCTGATCCCTGGTTCCCAGATGTAGGTCAAGGTGATTTGGGTGCAGCAGGCACAATGGCCGTCAACCCCTACACAAGCTGTGTTACCTATGTTTTAGGCACATCAATAGAACATGCTTTGAGAGAGCCAATCTGGCGTATTGCATATTAAAAAGTTGTAACTTTCAACTTAAACTCTACATTTTTGTTATAAAAATTCTGATAGCGTTCCAGTTTAATACTAATAAAAACTACCTGGGATTGCAATTTTAATAAGCGAGTAAATTTCATTAAAGCAATGCTTGCAGGCTATTCATCCTGTTGAGACCCGCTGAATGTCTGTTTGTTTGACGAGTTTTTAATGCATTTTGATGTGGTATTGAATTATACCTCAATGGAACAGTGCAAGATAAATAGATAAAAAATGTTCCTCAAACTTAACATTAATGTGGAGTCTTCCCATTCAACACATAAAGTGACAAAAAGCTTATGAATAATTAATTTGGTGTCGTGAAACGGCTTGACTCTTTTTTGCATAAATGCAAAGTAAGGTATAAGAACAGCCTGACCCAATTCTCTTGCTCAAATACTGGTAGGTCGGCAGACTTGAATCGTAATTCATATCTGTCACATAATATGCTTTAATACATCATCCACCGCTGTCTTTCCATAATTACTTTTTAAGGCAAGAAAATGCCTCGACTGTGACAAATAAATCAGTTTCTCTGACACATATTCATATTTTTGCAAAAACAGCTAATGCACTCGGATACCTTCAATACAATAACAACTGATAAGGCCAGCTGAAAGATTTAAGTTTATTGAATTTAACAAAACGTTATCAATGTTTGTTACCCAAAATGATGGTTATGCGATATTTATGAGCATAACATGTTTGAACTCCTTCCTATCCTCTTCAGTAAAGCCATATCCCAGAATGCCTGGCTGGGGTACTTCCTGGAATAGAACCCGGACATAAAAACAACGGGTTTTAGAAAATAACGATAGTGTCACGTTTCTCTGCTCCGCATGTCAAATTGGCTATAGCTCAACTGTTTCATCAGATCATTTGGTTCTTAAATTGCTGATATTTTAAAGTAATATAAAGGGTGGTATTTAAATTGCTGACAACAGAATAACCTTTAATATTTTTTTTCTACAATAATTATCTGTAAGATCACTTAATGTAAACAACCTCAAATTTAATTTAATATAAACCAAGTTCTTGCATAAAGTGCAGTTGTAATCTACCAGTAGATAGGAGCCTAGCTGGCCAGTATCAGCTGCCGGCCCTAGGTACATACACTATCTCACGTTCAAGTGGCACTCAACACCACAATATCGCCAATCTCACTGTTACCTTTTT
>Ga0224511_10005240_pt1 | contig 10103 bp, 6 predicted proteins | sample SF_May12_sed_USG_2_FD_169988 | JGI IMG/M metagenome (GOLD analysis project Ga0224511, IMG submission 169988) | Sediment microbial communities from San Francisco Bay, California, United States - SF_May12_sed_USGS_8_1 | ecosystem: Environmental > Aquatic > Marine > Sediment | place: USA... | reverse complement strand
AGTGGGAGTATTTTGAGATTATCCATGCCTTGCCCCGTAGAGACGAATCTTCTATGGGTTGACCTTCTTTATTTGTCATGACAACTGACCAATGAGTGTGAAGCAACTAGGAATCTTATGTCCTAGTACAGTTTGATCTTCCTACTCACTCACCTATACCCATTCTCGTGGGAGTTCACTGTGTTTTCTTTAAATAGTAACCCCCTCCTCATCACGTAGCTGAATGGAAATATTATTTTACAGAAAGATGACGGAGAAGGTGGATATGACCCGGGTGGTGGGGAAAGGTGACATCCATCTCCACATGAGGGCAGCGGAGTATTACATGGACTGTCCGGAGGTAAAGTGCGATCACTTCTCACACAGCTAGAAAGCCGAGAGTTATTCTGAAAAAGGGTTACTGCTATTAAGGAGAGAGGCGGTACCGTACAGGTGGTGTTTATTACATAAAATACCCGGCATTTCCTAAGTAACCAGTCACACGAGCAGTCCAGTGCAAGCAGAGGCTCCGCAGAAAGATATTTAAAACGAAAAGTATAATGTAAATAGCTAGAATAATGAAATTTGTAACTGTAAACCTTTAGCTTATGTATACATTTTTTTCACACGAATAGAGTTATTGAGCTACAAGGTGTTTTTTCCAGGGATGGTTCTGAATAACAATGAATTGTAAGTGTGTATGCAAGAGAGCACAAAGATATTGCCTTGCCATTGCCATCTATCACTCAAAAACCAAAATCCAGCCGCTGAGTGGATAGCACGCGAATAAGGCAAAAGTTCCTGTTTCAACTTCCAGCATAGATGTCACTTTGTTTATTCACTCTCAAGGGATTCGAAGAGGTTTACATATAATGAAGCAGCTTTCAGTGAGTGTCTGAAGTATACTGATCAGAGAGCATATCTATAAGGTAACATACTCTATGACTGGCGTGCATTATTGTATTGCATGGAATAACTTTATTGTCAATTTTCAATAGGGTCAATATGTTCCACCAACACCACCGTGTACGATAAGGGAGTCATTCGCAGATGCAAACCTGCCTGAAAACTTCGGTCTCAAATGTAAGAAGGACCTGTTTCATCTTGATGAGGCAAGTGATTAATTGCATTTTGGAGCTGTTAACTGTTTTTGAGGGTACTAAAAAACTGCTCCGTTGGAACTGGAAGCCCACTGGAAACACATCCCACCTGGTCTCTTATTTGGTAGAAAAAATTTCATTTCATTCGAGTTTCCTATTGTTAACATCTAAACTCTGCTACTTGACTGTAATTAGAAAAAAACTTTGCCCATATTAAACAAATTTCAATACTTAATTGCAGTTGGGAGCTTAAATAATGATTATTAATTTAGATTTGGCATCAGACTGTCTTGGAAGACAATGGTGCTAATTTTTGTGGGGCTTTAAGGTCTAGACTGGGGCTGGTATAGCGAGTGTTCATCGCATGACCAGGGTCAAAAGGTTGCGCTATCTGACTGGAGTTGACATTAGCCAAGAAGCAAAGAATGTCCTTTTAGCAGTATAATTAGTAACCCGTGCAGTCACAAAACGCACATAACATATAACTAGCCAAGTTTTGTCACAGGAATGGTCATTTCTGAACCATGGTGCGTACGGCATGGTGCTCAAGGACGCACTCAAGACATCCCAGGAGTGGCAGTTATATGTGGACAGACAACCAATGAGAGCTCTGATGAGAGAGGTCTGTGGATACTTACCACATGTTCTCAGACAGATGGGAACGTTTATAGGTAAGAAACTTTCCGCAATCACGGGCTTCTGATTCCGAATTCTGGTAGTAGAGGATTTTTCATTGGAATCAGATAGCACAATGGGTGTAGATGATGATGCTACCTTATCTCATATCACCCCTAGAATCACCTTCTCTATGGAGCACACAGGTGCAAGCGGAAAGTCCCCTAAGGATTCACCTCAGTAAATGCCCAATAGACCACATTCTGCTAACCCTGGCACTGGACAGCACACGAAAGAATACTATATCACGGTTTTATACCACAGATGGGCCACCTAGCTGAACAACCGGGTGTGCTACAAGGCTTTCCTGTGTTGTGGCTGTGTACATATCTAGAAATTGACTTGACCAGCCTGATAAGATAAGATCACTGTGTCTACATGAACGTCATCACTGAGCCGATGGGTCGTTTTCAGAATCGTTCATGATTCGACCCAACTTTTATATAATTTTATCGATTTTATACGTATTCGCATCACCATGCCATCAATGACACTCTCCTTACTCAGTCCCCTGACACCATGGTTGCCTTCTGGAATATGTTACTCAATGACTAGATAAGATCAGATCATCAATGGGTTGTTTTCAGGATGGTTCATGGTTTGCCCCCAGAAAGTGGGTACTCTATGGGTAGGTCCCATTTGTTTAACAATGTGTTCTGAAACCGAAGAAAGAGAGGGCACACACGTGGAATCAATCCCGAGTAACCACGCCTAAAGCCGAATGTGCTAACCACTAAGGCATTGCTTCTCTACTGTATTGCACCCAGTGTTTACCAGTGCTGTTTGCACTACAGGTCACAATTTTGTTATTATACAGGGTGTGATGGGAGAGACCTGGTTCTGGTGAATCATGCCTCCGAGGGAATCAATACAGTTCTACGGAGTTTGAAGTTTGAGCCTGCTGATGCTGTTCTGACATTTGATGTTGCCTATGGTAAGTTAGTATGGGGTAAGTTAGTATGGGGTAAGTTAGTATGGGGTAAGTTAGTATGGGGTAAGGGTAGATCACGTCACCATCACCGAAGGAAATAAGACAGATACATTATTGTCCCATATATTCGTGCATAATATTATTTATATATATTTATGTGGTGTTATAGAATAAGTATGCTATTTTGTTGAACTTTCAAACTTCAACCTACCAAAGCAAAGAAAACTTAATAATTAGTATTTTACTTGAGCGATATTAACCTCATTCAGTTATGCAATGAATAATACGCTGGGGTGCTCGGTAAACTGTTAGTGACTGGCTATGTACTTGAGGCCTTGGTCTAAGTAGCAACTTTTAAATTCAATGGATCCCAAAGATTAATCTTCGTTATAATCTCAACCTCAAGATTCCGGTGTTCCGTACTGTGACACAGCGTCACTCTCTGGCACAAGAGTAGAGTGTACATTATTGACTACGATACTTCTGTGTTATCGGCTAGGTGGGACTTTTCACACTCTCCAAGTCACACCTAAAAATTTGCACAAACTTGGTTACCATAGCTAAAGAATCAGTGATTTTTGAGAATGTTTTCTTATTATTTCGTTTTTACTAGTAAACCATTTGATTTCGAAGCTGCCATCTCACCCCTTGTTTTCAGGCTCTGTGCAGAAGGCAGTTGCTTATGCGTGTAAAGTTGGTGGCGGTGAGCACCTGATTTCTAAAATACCGCTACCGATACAAGGCCCAGAACAGGTGAATAGTACACAATGGAAGTAACTGAAATACAGAGAGAACAATCTGTGTACCAGAAATTGGACCGTATACTGCACAGCCTCTCAGTTAAAAAAAACCTGATAAACTTCGCTAGAAGATACACCAAGAGTCCCTGATGGGAAAACAATTCCAAGTGTTGCCTGGAAAATAGAAACCAGGGTCATTAGGTGCATACGCGGGCTCGCGACTGAAATTTCGGTCACGATCACGCAAACACACGGTCGCAGTGAGGAACCGCTGTTCTGGATGGACTTTGATAGGATCAGAGTTGTCCTCTCCCAGCTTTAACTCGTCGGTTAGAGCCGACATAGTAATCAAGCCTCTTTGCGGTAACCTTGACATTTGCCTAAACTTCTAGGCGAACGTCTACTTTCGATCGCGGAATTCTGTTCGAGTGATTTCGGTCGCTGATCGCGACCGAAAGTGAAGATGTTTTTTTGGACCGCGCTCTTGAGTAGTTGAGCAGATTTCGCGACCGAAATCCATTTCAGTCGCGAAAAAGTCAAGCACGCGAATGCACCTATTGACTCACCATTCTCAGGGGTTCTCACTAAAAATGCCATTTTTGGCATTTGTGTGCTGTACTACATATGTTAGTATCGGGAACCGAGCTAGGGACTTTCGGTCCCAATTCCAGTGTGTTATTCACAAACTCATCGCTTCATTCCTGTAGATTATAGACGCGCTGAAAGAGGCTCTGGAGACGGAGGGAATAAAGTTAGCTGTAATTGATCACATACCGGCTTCAGCTGTGTTCATCATGCCAATTAAACAAATGGTGGATATGTGTCATGAGAAGTAAGTCTGAAGACTAATAAAATCAACCAGACCCCATGCTGCCACAGCTAGTCGGCTAAAACTTATCGTTAAAGTACAATTGAGCCTTTTTATTACACAGCTTGTTTTTGTAGAGGTATCATGGTTCTGGTCGATGGTGCGCATGCTTTAGGGCAGGTGGAGTTAAACCTAAATGAACTGAATGCTGATTTCTATGTGGCGAATTGCCATAAATGGTTCTGTAATACCCGCGGTTCTGCTATTCTGCACGTGAGAAGGGATCGCCAGCATCTGATCAGTCCTCTTACAGTGTCATGGGGTGAAGGGTTCGCAGCCAGCTTTATGTGGCCAGGTGAGCGATTAAGGATGACATTGACTTTCACCAAAACTCAAAGGTCATCTCCAAGGTTATCATCTCAAAAAATATCTTGTAGGTTGAATTTTTTTAAACTGATTCATTTAAGTGTTTAAAACCAGAGCGTGTCATTTTTATACCTAGATCAAGATAACTTGCACGGTCCGAAAACAAAACATTACGCTATATAGACACAAACAGGCTCTTACTGATTTGATAATACTTTTGCAATAAAACATCAGTTATCTCCGTTTTTTGCAGGCACTCAATACTACAGCCAGTTCATTTCTCTGCTGACTACCCTGAATTTCTGGAATACCGTCGGACCGACACTTATTAGAGATAGGTGTTCCTCTATGGTTAGGAAAGTCAACAAAATGCTCTGTAAGGCTTGGGAGGTGAAGTCATTTGCACCAGATGATATGATCAGTAAGTAAAATTTGGAGAAACTTTAACATTCACTTTTACCTGCCTCTTATGGATTACTCCTTTACACTCTACCAGTGACATGTCTTTTGTGTTTGAATCTTGAAATACCATTAGGCATCAGGTATATCATTGGGCTCTCTTGCATGAGTAGATAGTCTTAACTATGACAGCATAGCACCGTGTACTCCTAGGCATGCTGATCACGGTTGAGCTGCCGGCAGCTCTGAATGATGGTCAGTGGAAACTGAAGAACCCAGCCATGGAGAGACTAGAAGTTGTCTGTGACTATCTGTTCTTTTACTATAAAGTGGAGGTGAGCTTCAAGGGGTTATGATACGGTCGATTGTCGACATACTTCGAAGTTGTTTCCCATTCTTAAAGGGAGGCAACTCCGCATTCATCACAATGATAGCGAGTGGTCTTTTACCATAAACCGAATATCGGTCACTCCAATAACTACGGCCCAAATAGAAATAAAATGGGATCAATTATTAAAACTTAGTGATTTAGTGATCTTTATCCCCTTATAACATCGAGTAGAACTTAAATTTGAATGTAAGATTGGAGAAAAAGTAAGTTATAAGAAGGGCTTTGCCGGTTTTCCCTAGCCCTAAATAGAGGCTGTTGTATTCGGGCTTCCATAATTGCGTAATAATGGCACTAACGTTCGTTGACAGAAGTGAAAAACTGCGTTCTGAAACCCTATTTCTATATTTTTGCTGCACGGTTTCTCCATTCAGACTTGTGTAACTACAAGTCTAGTATATATACACATGCCAACGCATTTGTCAAACATTGGCGCGTAAGCCGAGAAATCAATGCAAAGACCAACAGCTCTGTGTTAATTTCCTATCTCGAGGCCAATTCTGGTGCGTCGACGTTCTGAAAAGTACGTCGTTGAGGGCTTTAAGTATGCGCATTGGATAGGGCTATAGTAAGCTTTCATTTGAACTGGGTATTGGGCCCACTTGTTCATGGTAGGCTTCAGAATCTACAAACAAGTGAAGTCACTTTTACCCATGTCATAACCCCTTTACCTGGAATATAATAGTTCGGTTTCCTTAGATTCTATCCTGGACTGTCTGCCTGGATCGTGTTTTCTGCGTTCTGAGTATGACTGACCACAGTATTTCTGTTTCATAATGTGAGAAAGCCCCTTGGTCCTATCTAGGTTATCCATAAAATGAAAAAATTATGAAATCCAATCAGGCCCAATTACTTCACCACAATGACATCACACTGATAATCAGACCGGCATTATTCTTTTCTAGATACCGGTGCGTAAAATCAATGACAAGCTCTATGTACGCGTCTCCTGTCATATTTATAACACAGAAGACGACTACATTCGTCTCCGGGACGCCATCTTGGAAATGTGCAAAAGTCGCGATGCCTTGGAGGATAATCTTGAAAGGGATCAGTATACATTTCCATATTACAGAAAAAACAACTAGCACCGTAACTATGAGCATATCTCTGCGATAGCCATAGATATTGTTATAGGAGATAACAAACAATGTTAACAACGATAGCATATTTTACCCGATAGACTTGATATATCTATTACATCCATGGAGGCAGGTTTTACTTTTATCCAATCGTTTGAAACCGGGTTGTAGTCGGTAAACATCAATAAATCAAGTAATCGCATAGAACAATCTTTTCTATTCTATAAACAACAGCTGTAAGAAGCAAAACAGTCAGCGGCAGAGACCTTGCGCAGGAGAGAACAACTTCAAAACGACAATGGTTACGGTTTAGTAATGGAGTGGGGACTTGTTTTACCCCGCTTGAAACAAACCTGACCGAGTCCTACAAAGCAGACGACCTTTCTCATGACATGACCCTAGAGCCCTCATAATGGTGGTCATTTCGGAGTCGTTCTCTTATGCGCAAGGTCTCTAACGATTGCCAATGTGACCTAAAGTGTGGCGGCGACTGTAATCTTGCCACAAAGACCTCTACTCGGTCGGTCCTGTCCATCTCTGAGATCAAGCGAGGCGTGCGGACAGTTGCTACCGCTAGAACTAAAACTCTATTGGAAGCACTCAGTGCCCATGTAGCACATCACCCCCTCAGACGGGTAAGAATGAACTACTAAGCGCATGTACCTCAGGCAGAGGACCACCATGATAGAAGCCCGAGTCCATCTTCGCTGATAGAACCGGCTAACGAGTAAGCACATTTCTTTTCCGCTTCATCTGAGTCCGTCGACTTCACACCTATAGAGATAATAACACTGATACCTTATTGAACCTGAGTACGTAGATAAGTACGGGGCACAACCCTGCCCCCAATATCGCGACTAGAAATAATCAGAGTAGCAAGCTGTGTTCTCATAAACACATATGTCTCGATCATTTTCTACCCCGAGACAAGATCCGAGTGTTGGAGCGAAGACGATCACAGTTAATGATGTACTCATACGAGGATCTAGGTTTGGTTTCAATCACGCGGGCCAGTTTGTTATCTACAGCTGTATACATTGGGCTGCCCCAGTGATTGACTGGTTATTAGCCAGCCATAGATAACAGAACAGTTCAGTGGTAGGGCGCTAGCCTTGCCACCGCGAGAACCTGGGTTCGAACCCTGGTCATAGTGGGCTCCCATTGTGAGTATGAGCTCCTCACACTTGCCCTAACTCAAAACAAAAACAAGCTTCACTATACTTAGCCGTCTGTAACTGGCGAAATAAACCTTATCCAACCAGACACCTTCACCATAATAGTAAAGAAGTCATACGAGAATAATAACGTTTCGCCAGAACTAACGGCCTACCTTCTGGCCCGGTAGGGGAGGTATCGGTGAAAGTCTCGGCGGTCACCCTGAATCTGATCTCTTCACCGATATCCATAAACAGATCGTGATCCTCAAATGACCAAACCCACAGCTGCTCCTTCTCATCAAACCTAGATGGTTCCTGCAGGGCATTGGCTGGGATGTGGATGTCATCAAAAAAGTTAACCGTCACTAAAAAAGTACATTGCAAACAACCAATGAGTAATCCTGGCATCATTGACGTACAGTATGATCGATCATAAAGACCTTGCACCGAGAGTCAAATACTTTCCTAGCATTTTTAAATAAGGAACTGCTTTTAGAGACTTAGGGAATGGGGGCTTGTGGATATACGAATGCCAACTACAGTGAAACTCGGATAACTCAAACTGCAGAGGGACTACCAAAAAAGTTTGAGTTATGAAAAGATTGAATTATGAGTTATGCTCTCCCTTTGTATTAGCCATGTGGCCAGCGTAGCAAGTCCATTTCGCTCTAGTATGTTCCATTTCTTGGCTAAACTTTCTAAAATTTGTGAGATTTCCTTCTCACGTGAAAAGGAAAACAATGAAGTCAAGCTTATTACACAAGAATGTAAACATATCCAGCCACAGAAAAGGTAATTTGGTGGCACTAACCACAGTTTATCAGTTTGAGTAATGACTAAACGTTTGAGATATGCCCAGCAAATTATCATTACCCAGGTGGGGGCTATGACACTTGGTTTGAGTTAAAGGTTGGATGACGAGGCAAATTTTTTTTGGCTTATCAGAATCAGTGTGTCTCAAAACCTACCGGAGTCGAATAAAAGTTCATACTGAGCAGGGGATGTAGTAAAAAATACGGTTAAATCTTGGAATTCTTAAATGAACTTTCAATTGAAATTTTCCCGCGTGACATAAATTGTCGCAAAAGACATCACAGCGGGTCCACGTTATTACATATGCGCGCCTGAGCGATTGGTAGCCAAAGCCCAACTTCTACAACTTTGTCACACTTTTGACTACTGGGATCGAAGTATGAGCACGAAATGGGCCAAAAACGAAAACAAATACCTATGAAATCACTGAGTTTAGCTTATTTCTAACTCTTCTACCTCGCAATCAAAGTGAGTGATACTAACTCGGTGACCGAGTGAATTTACTCACCTTTTCCGAAAACGGTATTTCAGTCTTAGTTTGTGTTTGTTACTAATAGCAAAACAAGTCCTCTTATTGCGTAAACCGGCCAGCAGTATGTTTGCAACCTAGTCCTATTCCAAGTGGCTGTCTTACGCTGTAATATGTACGGTTTTCTACCAGTTGAAGCCATGGCGTCAACTCTACCCTTTAGCATGATCGGTGTAGCAGGTCACGGGCATTCCCTGGGTGGCTCTCTTTACGCTTGTTTTGACAAACCTGGAGCTAGTGATTCCACTCTAGATCCATTCTCAGCGCTTGTGTACAACCTTAGGAATGTGTAAATGGTTATGAGGTGTCCCAAGTATTGGGACACTCTCTGTAAAGCCAGGTAGAAAACGATCAACTTTGAGTGCCTGGCCATTGACTAGTCATCCAACTTGCGATATTATATGTCATATAAATGGTCGATTAGGCTCCGCCCTTTTAAAAACGTTGTTTTTCAGAGGGTGCCAATTTTGCCATTTTTAGCACTTCTGCTGTGTCTATTGCACTGTAACTTGAGACATGCTGATACTGATCAGCCAAAAAAATTTGCCCCCTTAACATCCGACCTTTAAGCAAGTTTTTTGAGTTATTCGAGGTTGAGCTATCCGAGTTTCACTGTATTACCCAAAATTACCTAGCTAAATCCAGCAACTGACAGCCTGACCATCTGAGTACTACAGCCCATCCCGGCCGGATACGAGTGACTGCATCGTTGATATATAACATTATTGGTTTGTAAGTATATTATATTCATATATTGGCCATACCATGTACTCCTTCCTTGCTGCAGCCTTTGATTTTACCGACCAAAATCTCGTCTATAAATGGTCGAAATACGACAAATCGAAAATGGACTACTGAGTGTGATGATCCGTCTCCAGGGAATATGTAGGCATCCTCGACTTTTGTGATATCCCATAATGCAATGCACAGACCAACACTGGGAACCACCTGCAGAGACGAGACCGTGGTTTAACGGAGGTATAACTATGCGATCGATAAGCAACAAAGCCGTTCAGTGAATACGACTGCACAACGTAAACAATATAAACTTCACTAGTAAGGCAGCAGTTGACTTAGTTTTACTTTTAATAGGGATACGCGTCTATATCGGGGGGGGGGGGGGGGGGGGGGGAGGG
>Ga0224511_10005239_pt1 | contig 10104 bp, 6 predicted proteins | sample SF_May12_sed_USG_2_FD_169988 | JGI IMG/M metagenome (GOLD analysis project Ga0224511, IMG submission 169988) | Sediment microbial communities from San Francisco Bay, California, United States - SF_May12_sed_USGS_8_1 | ecosystem: Environmental > Aquatic > Marine > Sediment | place: USA... | reverse complement strand
CTCTCCCCCTCTCTCCCCCTCTCTCCCATTCTCTCCCTCTCTCTCCCCATCTCAAATACTTTACTACAGTTTTGAATAGCATCTTGGGCTTTGCGTGGGTCTGGGTTAGTGTGAACCATGGGCTCTATGTTGAAGTCATGCACAGGAAATGTGTAGCTGAGTCATCTAAAGAGGGTTGGAGTTATGTAGGACCAAATATTTTAGTTTTATACATTAATAATGACATGAATGTTATCACTAACTCACTATTAAAAGGTACAAATCTTTGTGAACGTGACCTTTGGTGAATGTGATTGCATGGTCATCTTTGAATAACAACCTAGGCAAAGCTAGGAGTGGGAAAATTATTTCTCACTTTTTACCATCATGGTGAGGGTGCAGTCAAACCTTAGGTCTGTGGTTGTAGGACAGTGGGATTGTCAGCAACTGATGTCTTCACCTGTCTACTTGACTTTAGACATTGGGTAGGATGGCTTACTTTGCCAAATTATAACGATAAAAAAGAGTAGGACAGCGCTTCATACTGAGTCAATGGGTACCTTGGTAGAGTGGAGACGGCTATAGGCATAGTCAACTTCCACTGTGTCCACCCTGACTATTGCACTGTAGCCTCATCTTAGCCCGCATCTTCTTCTGCTGAGACGGGGGATGCTTATTTGGGATACACCAAAAGTATCTATGGTATTGATCACATCAGTTTGGATAAGCCATAAACGTCTATATCAGCTAATGTGATGAGGGAGGATAACTCTCGGTAATTTTATTTCAGGAAATATGATTTATTTAACATCCATCTGTTCCACGACGCATCAAACCTAAGTGCAATGGAGAAGTCGCCTTCACAGTACTGTGGTTATAGACAGAGGGCCTTCCTGTATGTGCTCGACAGGTAAGGTCAATTGGTCATGGTCAATAGGTTAATAAGTTCAGTGGAGTTGGACCATGTGAATGGTTTAAACCCTTATCTACAAAACAAATATTACACCTATCCTGGACTACAGTGATCAAGAGTGGATAGTGGAATAGGTTAATGGTAGACTCGCAATCACTAAAGCCTGAGTTTAAACCACAGTCAAATCAATTTAAGCCTAACATACAAGCCTCAGTATGGGGCGGATTATTGATACTCGTGGTGCTTCACGCTAAGCCACAACAGGTGAACAAGATCATCTAACCTGGCAGCTTCACTACATAATGGCGCAAAGGCCAGATGAGAAAAATCTTTAATGTGAACCAATAGCCTTATTCTTGTTAGTTCAATTGCACTCCTGATCATGACACAGGTGTAACAATCTATAGATTTATGACTTCATTATGTCTTGGGCAGCCATAATAAAATCATTGAGTTATTGGTTGTCACATCACATCATAAGACTCGCCAATCCAACAGGCAATTTCACCGCTCATTTGATATGTTATACTGCATACAAATAGTGAAAATTTCAACCCCCTCCAGCTATAAAGAATCTAGAAATAGAGGTGTGCTGTGGCTGAAGCGTTCGAGCGTTTGTCACTGGTACTAAAAGCCCCAGGTTCAGAGGCAGCTTGTGCGCTGTCCCCCCTATTCCCATCTACCCACCTGCAGATGGGTGCCTGGCTCTTCATAGCTGGTGAATCGGACAGTTAGGCAGAGGAGGGGCCCCACACCTCAGTTACAGCACAGTTGCCGGTACAAGTTGGCTTTCTAAGAGCCATTTTCCATACGACCATTGGCTATGGGAACAAAAAGAGAAAGTTTAGCGTAGAGTTTGTATTTCGCTGGTTCATAGAGGCAAACATCTAATCAAATTATACAGCCGATTTTCTGAAAATTCAATTTTATCTTGGCAAACACACTCAATGTGATGTTTTTGGATACTATCACAGCTATGTCTACTCTATACAATCAAAATGATTAAAAATGGTAATAAAATGCAAATCTTTGAACTTGGAAACAAAATGTATTCGAACTGATTCCAGAAAACCTTGAATGAAACCCATAGAATGTAGTTTGATCTCGGTCAAAATGAGAAGTATGGAGTAGAATGGATTGGCGGTGATTTTTGCATGGCCGGCTTTTTATCAAAAGCCTGTACCTAGCCTCCAGCGATTATTACATCCTCAGTGAAATTTGAAACATTACATATGTTCAGTTGATTTGCAGTCAAGCGAAAAACAAAACAGAGCTGTAATGGTTGAGTTTGAATTAATTTACAGTGCAGTCATATGTACTTGTAAACTTAGCGCGGAGTCCACCGTGACCAGGATTTGAACCCAGGTTCTCATGGTTGCATCTACAGCATTCTACCTATTCTGAGCTGTTCCACTATCCTGGTGGAGGTGCCAGAACAGTGGAAACACCACTTTTGGCTGTCTATTTCCCCGTTTTCCTTTTTTTCAGAGTGAAGAATGAAAATTTAGAGAAGGTACCGATGTTCATTTTCGGTGACTTCAATTTCAGATTGGACTGCCATCAGTTGGTAAATGTAAGTGTTCCCATACTCACTGTTAGCACAGGATGCTACGACTATAGAGTATATTACTACCCTACATATCAATAGATGACCAGCATAGCCCAATTCGTAAAAAAAGCTTGGATCTGCAATTTATGAATCGCAGACAGGGCATGGTCACCGACAGTGAATTATAAATCAGAATTATGTACTTTTTTCGATTAGCAATCTGCCCAATATTACCAACCCGATCCCACGCACAATAACATTGAGTTCTTAGATCAACAAAGCGGTGCAGTCTGTTTGGAGTCAGCTCGAAGGGTGGTGAAGAAGTGCCACCTCCGAATATACCATTGTTTTGTACTCGATCAAACTATAGCTCGTTACTACATCACATGAAGAGAATACTCCTGTAGTTTATAATTGTTTGTGGTTATTGATTATGGTTTATTTTGACTTCTTCGCTGTAGAAACTGACTGAAAAGTTACTAGTTCAAAAGACAACAAATAAAAAGAACGGAAAAACGGCACGTCTGCAGTTCCGGTCTCCTTCTAATGAGGTGAGAAACAGTTTGCTTACCTTATAATTTGCAGTAAAGCTTTGCTTACTTTACATATGAATGATAGAGACAGCTGAATAGACTAGTTTACAATTCATCTTTTTAGGTTATACTGACAGTAGAATCAAAGTTCTTTGACCATCATAAACACGAGGATCTTTTCTTGCGTGAGAATCAGGATATCATGGAGTTTGATACTGAAACCCGGGCATTTCAGAACGACCTCTTTGAGTTTCCGATTCGCTTTCCTCCTAGGTAAGTTAGTGAAGCCAATCACGATAATTCAGTGGGAGAATGAATGCATCTCACTGTCTGTCCTTTCGGTGGCCCAGGTTCAATTCCCGGCCGGTGAGGAGTATTTCAAGCGATTTTTCCCTGGACGATCACACTCTGCCAAACCATCCTTAGCTGGCTTAGCTGAAAATGGCTAAATCTCCCCTCAATGGCACCACGCAATCCTGGCACATTGAGGAGGAAGGCCGAAGACCAACCATGGACAGACAATAGCTGAAAAAACAGAATAAAAAAGTTGCCAGTGGTCGACTTGGAAATCTCCTGCCTAATCCTCTTGAATGTTATGATAATGTGTCATTCTTTATGTTTATCAATACACTCCTAAAGTTGCGTACTAGCAAGCCCTACCCTGGTGACATCAACATTCCGAGTTATTTGGGTGGAAAGAAAAAGTCCCCCATCACTCTAATCTCTTCCTACCCCAGTCCCACCAACCCCCACCTCATAAAGTTGGCTGATAATGTGCATGTGCGCATTTGAGTGCATAAAGTTAAAGGCATTAAAATATTGGCTAAGCTTGCCCTTATAAAAATAATTCAGATTTTAAAAAAGAACGATGCATTGGCAACCAGCCCATGATCCAAAGGCTGCTTACCAACAAATAAAAATACAAAAGCTGTGCACTCAATCTGGTAACACGTTTACCACGCACAATGGCTCGATGACAGAACTGGTGGCGCATTTCAAGTCGGTAACTCCATTAGCGAGTTCTGTGACCAGCCATAGAAATTATTATCAGGTTATAAAGTCTATGAAGTTTTTTTCATCAGGTAACCTTACTCTCCAGCATGTGGTGGGTGGTGCGACAAGGGAAGCAGTAGAAAACTACTGCTTTGCTCCAGCCATCACATGCCGAAGAGTCCGGTCACGTGGCTAGTCCTTCAGATCACATGTTAAGAGTTACCTTTCCTTGAATATGAGTTTCCCTCGTAGCTACCCGTACAGTGAGGAAGCTAATGATGGCTGCAGTTATATGAGAACGAGGTGCCCTAGCTGGTGTGACAGAATTCTCATGAGCCAGGATGCTAGGAACATCATCATCAATGATGTAAGCATGATTTAGATAGTTATATAGGATAGTGGGACGACTCAATGGCTACTGCGCTTGGGTCAAGAACGGAAAACCCTAGGTTCAATTGGCCGTAATTCGAATCAGGCCAGTGAAATGCCAAAGTGGTACCAAAACTTGGGATCGAAGGCATGACCTCGGAGTCTAGAATCAGTCCAATATCCACTTATACATCCACTCATGCTCTAGTCACAGCCAATTTCCTATCGCATCTGAGATGATTCACGGATGAATTGTTTGTGATGCAGTCAGTGAGGAAGAGGGGCCATGTGGTCTTGTCAATAACCAAGGCAGCATCATTGCATATAGCGAGATAAAAATAAGTTGGACTACACCATGTCTATGGACTGTACTATTTCTGTTTTAGGAAATTTCACTGCCAGTCTATGATACTATAGGCCAATCAGTCTGTATGGGAGATCATAAGGTAGGCATAACCTCAGGTTAAACCATCCAGGAACCACGAACCATGACATGGATGCACCATCCTACAATCATTCTTTGTTTTACTCCTTTATAAGAAATTTGATAATAGAAGCAGCTGTGGCTTAGTGGTTAGAACATTTGCATGCAGCGAGTTGTGGGTTCCAATCCCAGAAAAATCAATGGTAGTGAAGGTGGTAAGAAAGGCACCCGTCCTTAATTCGCTCCTGAGCTCCAACAAAATCTCCTTGTTAAACAAACGGGGATCAATAATGTGGATTATATTTTGAGAGCAAACAAAGAAGTTTGATAATCAAACAGATGCTATGATCATACTGAGGATACTTGCTGGCCTCTAACTGTCATGGTGTCCTGGGATTGTACTGCGGTGGTTGTTTGTTGCCTTCCTCATTACTAGTAATTAGCTAACAAAAAGAAAGCAATTGAGAAGCATACCGATGGCCAGTCTTCATTTTCTCTCTGGTATCTTGACCAGTGTCAAGGGTTTGCCGAACTTGGCCTATGGAGTCTTTGACTCATTAGGAGACTTTCTGCTTGTACCTGCATGCCCCATAGAAAAGGTAACTCGATGGGAGGGACTCTTTTGTTTAACATTAGTGGGATATGAAGGTGTTGTGAAAAACAAAGTTTTTGCCCCAACTCGGTATCGAACCAGGAATTTTTGGGTCCATGGTCCAGTATGCTATCCATTAAGCTATCGCTTCGGTGCCAGTGTATGTACTGCGGAGCAGTATCCCATGAGTTAATCGCTTATTTTATTTTAGATTTATTTTCAATGAATTGGATCATAGAGAACAGACACTAGGTGTTATTCGGTCAGTTTTATATATGATATAATGTAATGTTTTATTATACAGCCCGTTTACCTCCACGCGAATCTCCGATTGAGCTACTGCGCAGAGATTGATGGTGTTAACCAGGAAGGTACGATTGACCCAGTTACCCATACGCATGACCTAGATATGGCTCGTGGGGCTTGTAATTCTGTTGTGACGCATGTTCCTGACTCTACCCAGAAACGGAAGGCTAGTCGCTCCATCTCTGTCAATGGTATCGTCATTAGCGACAGCGAGTTTAAGGACACGAGTTTGCTCAGCAACGCATCGTTTAAATGTGCTCAGAGGTTACCGGAATCGTTTCTGACAAACATCGACCCGAAGAAAAGATTTAGTTCTGTCTCGAGATATGTCATTACAGCGAATAAAGCGGTGACTAAATGGTGGAAAGCGAGCATTCAGGATAGTTCGGATGAGGACAGTAGTTACGAACAGGATGAAAATGGTAACTTTACGGATTCAGACCTGCTTGTAGAAGAAGTGCCATGGACGACCGCGAACGAAAACACTCTCACGAATCCCAACTGATTTTGTCGACCGATGGCTTGTGATTGCTCAAGCACAGCTAGCTTTAGCCTCTCATTGTAATATGTTGTGTAACTCGCAGCTAGTCTGATGTTGTTATCCAATGAGTTAAAACTGTACATTATGCTGTCCAAAGCGCTAAAGGCCTTGAGCGTTTCAGACGCTAGCACTAATTATTATGCCAAAATGCGTCTGTTTTTATTTTTAGACAAAGTTTTGCTATTTATTTCAAATTAACAGGTGCATGGAATGAGTTTATTGTTTTGTAGTGCAATGGCCAAAGCTCACAAATCAATTTATGATAAAAACTCGAACATTAATGATCGTTCCGAGCTCATTTTACTGGTCGCATTTGATTCATCGCTGGTCCAAGCATCCATAATGTGATTTATGATTACAGTGTGAAAACAACCATTGTAGCTGAATTATTTCTTATAAAATCCATGCTCAAGTTATGATTGACTGAAACTGACTCAGATTTCTGGCTGTTGTTTAGATACGTGTATATGTCAAGAGCAAGAATGTAAGTCATTGTCTCCCCTCTGTTTGAACCTTTAGATTTGTTAGTTTTGCTCTGTTGTCAACTGTGCTTCAGTGTAGCTGATATGCTATGATGTTGTAGTAGATTACCATTGATACAAATAGACATATTGTATGTCTATGATGATTCCCCCATACCTGTGTGCGTGCACCTGAAGCCATGGAGAATTAAATGTGTATTTCTATGTCATTGCCCGACCCTGATCGTTTTATACTTGTGTTTATAGTGACTTGAACACCAACTACTCCGGGTAAATGTTCATATGAGTGTGTTCTAGTGATCCAGTCCTAGCATAGATATTTACATTATTTGCATATTTGTGTGCCCGAAGTACTGTATCATGCTTTCAGCCATCAACAGACGCCCAGTGTGTATCTGTTTAGCTCTGCATGTATTCAGCGTGCACAGGGTGTACATGTATGTAAACATGTAAACAAATTTCCCATCTCAAATGTACTAACAAAATAATGACCATAACATTGGGGGCATCAGGTGCGAGGAATTCAAACCCGCATAAAGGTAGATAGAGAAAAGGGGCTATGGCTGAATAGGTTCTAAACCCCATGTCTGTGATTCTGGCAACTTATCAGGGCAGGTAACATTATGGATACTAGGATTGCCTAGAATTCATGAGAAGTTTCTGAGCCAAGCCCGCACAGACCAGCATGACGCGAGAGTGATTAGTTCATAATACCTAGCTCTCCCTCATCCACCCAAAAAGGTTAAGTTATGGGGCTGCATTATTAAATGTATGGCATTGATGTATATGTTGTGAATCACTGAAAGGTATGGACAGTTTTCTGATAGCTGCATGAATGCTCAACCCTGATCAACTCTGCAACTGCCTGTGTTACATAGTGCAATCATGGACGCGATTATAGTTTTAAAGGTTGACATGTGAAACGTATACATACACTTAAGCGTATATGGACCTGTATGCAAATTCCTTTCTAGATGTTAAGTATATTTCTAAGATGTCTGTATATGCTGTCTATGCACTGCTAAAATACGACAGGAACGGCCTCCCTTCGGGGCTACCGAATGGGCCCAATCCTATTCATACATTTTTACAGCCATCTTCTCGAGGAGTTATCTTCCCTCTGTGAATAGGCCGGATTCCCTACATACACTGATCTGGTCACATGATGTGCTTTTGCAAAGAACTAGCCAGGCAACTAGCTCTTCAGCATGTGGCATGTTGTGGGGCTAGCACAGTTGGTTGGAATTGTGCCCCAGTCTAGATCACTGTCCATACCTTTCATACAGAACTATTCTGAAAAATAACTCTAAATTGGCCTATAGCAATTCTTTTTGGCTCCGTGGTACGCATTGTGACAAAAGCATGTTTGCATTGCGGTGAATAATTTTATCCTGCTTGGGTGCTTTCTAGTATATAATTCTTATACGCACTGTGACACAAAAGCTGTGTGGCTGCCCTTCTGTTGGTATATACCACCGCGGTGTAGTTAGAGGATTGCTTAACTGAGTCCATAGGGCGTAAATAGTGCCTCTATATCCAGAAAGGCTCAAGTCAACAAGCACAGAAGCCACCTCATTAAAGTTAAATATTTTACCTCAAAATGTGTTAGTTGCGCATTAGGAAGTAGGAGAAAACAGTTGCCAATTATCTATGCTGAAACTATTAACCAGGTGACCTCATGTTGCGGCACACGGCGAACAGGCAGGTGGTAGATGGCTCATTCATATTAATGAATCAGAAAACCTAGATTACGAACAACACTAGGTTTTATGGGTCACCTATTCCTGCCACATGCCAAAGAGCCAGGTCACCTGGCTAATAGTATTTCACTGTATTTCCGTATTCCGGCCCAAGGTAAATGAAACAGGAAGTAAAGTATTGCTGAACGTATACCCGTATAAATCAAAGTTTTAGGAAAGGTACACACACATAGGTATTAACGGGGTACAGAATGTGTGCATTTGCCCTTTGACCTGTCATCACTGTTATTTTGCCCACAGATATCCCTGGCAAAGAGTGTAAAGCTCCCAGGAAACGAAGGCATTCTGATACTGCTTATCATGAGGGTGCAACTCCCAGAAAGATGACTGTGCAATCACTGATAGACTCAAGAAGAAACTAACGTATATAACTACCTATAAATGTTATCATTCTCATATCTATACATTTATGGTGCGAGAGAGGCAATCATTGTCTGTGAGATACAGCCTTCCAATTTAGTCTTTGTTTTGGTATTTATACTCGTCTGAGTCATCCAGCTGGTATGGATTGAACTTGAGCTAGCTGCTAGTCAGAATAAAGTGCAAATCATTCATATTTTGTACTTTATTTTAATGGTGAAAATGATTAATGTACATACAACTGTGATGATCTTTTTTTAGGTTATGCATTAATCTCCTGAAGCGCCTTATTTGGGCATTTCTTCTATTCGAGAAAAATTTTGTCTGGTATGAAATTGTGCCTGAAAACTTGGTTTGTATTGAAATTTGCAACTGGTGTTAGGAAATTTTGTGCTATATTGATTCGTTTTAGCTACAATAAAGTTGCTATTTAAATGAAAGGATTTGGCGTATGAATTGAGCATCATGATTTGCTATATACAAGGCTTCAGACTTATACAGTCTAGATATACAAGCCCTCAGATACATATAGCCTAGAGTCCACTCAAGATAGAGTAAAGATGATACAACTGACTGAGGTATTCATTTTTCTTAATTTTTTGTTTGTTCCTATGTGAGCACTCATATAACTATCTTGTTTGGCGAATTTGCTAAGCTCGAGGCTTGTTCAGGTATATGAGTTGAATTGTTGCTTAGATGCAATCCTGTGCTGAGTGCACCACCAAAGGTGTGGAATTGCATGTCTCATTCCTTGAATTTAGAGTTTCGCTTTTATTTGAAGGGTCATTGATTTAGTGCTAACTCGATAGCCAACATGTAAATACATATTTTTCCATAGATAAGAATACTCAGTAAAACTTAATCACAGTATTGTATCATATATGACTTATGGATATTGACCAGACCCATCTGGTCTATAGGGTAAGCAAATATGGGTAGCAGAATAAAAGTTCCGACAGCCCAAACTTAAAAAAACTGCGCCAAACTAATCCCCACTCGTACAAGCCTCGTACACGCGCAAGCCTCGTACACGCACAAACCTCGTACACGCACAAACCAATAGCCATGATTGGCTTTGACTCCGGGGCAAATGTAGCTCTTTGTAATTAATATGATAGTCTGCATGGTGATTTAAGCAGGCATAATGAGTGAGCATGTACATCCAGTGAATTGAAACATTGACGTGAGTTTTTATATAATGCAAGGATTATGTACAGCTATGCACTTTACACGGAAACATTTATGGTCTTCTTCTTCCGTATGATCTTCTGATCTTAGATGTCTATGCTCTGGAGCATGTTTA
>Ga0224511_10005238_pt1 | contig 10104 bp, 8 predicted proteins | sample SF_May12_sed_USG_2_FD_169988 | JGI IMG/M metagenome (GOLD analysis project Ga0224511, IMG submission 169988) | Sediment microbial communities from San Francisco Bay, California, United States - SF_May12_sed_USGS_8_1 | ecosystem: Environmental > Aquatic > Marine > Sediment | place: USA... | reverse complement strand
GACCAGACCTCAGTGGAGTCCCTTTTATTTAAGTGTAGATGTATCTTTGCCAAAGGCGTTATAGTGCATTCTCGTACTACCAGTACTCTATCCTTAAACATAAATAAAAATGTACCATTTAATAATGTCGTTAGTATTATATATCTTGGGTTAACGTATGGAAAATTAAAGGATATTTGGTACTAATAACAGAACTGTAGTTTTAACATCACCCATATTACTTAATTAAAAAGGATAAGAAAAAATCCAAACATATACCATCGCAATATTAAATGTGGCTTCAAACGTGACATAAAGAACGAGGGATTTTTGTTATAAAACAGCAAAGCAACGACATGAGATCCTAAAATCACAGGGGAAAACGGTTAGTGATGAAAGTTAGAAGCGAGTAATGACCTGGAGGTTTAGCAGTCGGGGTTATATGGCCGTTGTCTTCAAGGGTCATTTCGCACACATTACCGTTGCTGATCACGCGACCGTCAAGAAAGGCGCCGTTCTTGCCGTTAGAATCCACCGTGGTGGGAAGAGGGCGTTTACGCTCACGTCGCCGCTTCACGAACACTATGATGTGCACTTTGATATAGTTCCCCAACCTGAAATAAAACCCTTTGTCTTAATAAACATCTTATCAGAGTTGAAATTACATTACTCAAAACCCCTTTATACTAGTACCTAATTTAATAATAATACTAGAGGCGAAATATAGGTGTACTGTTGGTTCGAAGACGTCTTAATTCTGCACGCCTTCTATGCATCAGTTTTCTGCCGATTCCAAACAGGCGAACATTTAACCTATGACACGCATTAACAATGCTTACCAGTGAATTGAAAGTTAAAGTCAAAGCGCCAATGACCGCCTCAATCTCCAAAAGAAATCGCTAAAATTTGCGCGAAACACTGCAGCACGCGAAACGTGGTGGCTTTACCTTGAGAAGCGGCTGGTAGCTTTACCTTGAGAAGCGGCTGGTGGCTTTACCTTGAGAAGCGGCTGATGGCTTTACCTTGAGAAGCGGTTGGTGGCTTTACCTTCAGAAGCGGCTGGTGGCTTTACCTTGAGAAGCGGCTGGTGGCTTTACCTTGAGAAGCGGCTGGTGGCTTTACCTTGAGAAGCGGCTGATGGCCTCCTGGAGCTTGTTGGGCGCGGCGGCCTCCTCCTCACCCTCCGGCAAGTTGTCCGTCCCGAACGAGGCGATAAGCAGAGCCAGAAACAGGTTGAGCACCTGGCGACACGTGCATCGGTATTTGAACCCGGAGATACGCATATACGTGTATAGATTTTGATTATACACACTTATTATAATTGGCATTTGGCTATATTAAAATAATTATTAAAAATAATTATTATTTAGATAGTATAACATGCGGTTATTTAGACCGATCAACATATTATTAATACGTCGCCCTATGCTATGATAAATACCCAATACACCAGGCGATACGCATACACGTGTACCGATATGCTCACCAGACAAAACACACGTGCACGCACAAGTCACAAAAACAAATGGCGTCTTTCGAGTCGAAAACAAGAGTAAGAAACACATTACACGTTTATACTTACGACTAAATTTCCAATGATGTATGTGAGTAAGAAAAAAGGAATACACGGCTTCCCAAAAGCGTTTATACAATTCCACATAGACTCTATCCATTCTCCGCACAACACTCTAAACACAATCATGAATGAATGTAGGAAATCCTTGAAGTTCCATCTGGGAAGCTCCGCATGCAGACTTTCGTAGTATATTTTATAAGAATCGGAGAAGAGCTGTTGGCCCATGATGGCGAAGATGAAGATGACGATTCCGAGCACGAAGGTGAGGTTACCGAGCGCCCCCAGCGTCCGTGCCACGATACTAATGAGCATGTTGAGCGTCTGCCACGACTTTGCCAGCTTGAACACACGCAGCTGAAATACACACACCAATAAACGTTTTATTGTACAATTATTCAATTTCACTCGATTTTTCGTAGTTTGACGACGATTCGAGTATATGGTTTTGAGGACACTACGTTTAGGTTTGATGAGATTGCGACGGGGTTTGCAGACACTGCGATTGTTTCTGAGGTGTCTGCATTTTACGTTGGTTTTAAAGAGAAGTATACTGTTAAGAACACGCCACATGGGTTAAGCCTACATAATTCAGGTTTTAAAACTCAATGTTTTAGTTTTTTTGATATAGCTTAAGGTTTAAGATACACCACTTGGGTTTGAGGATTTACAGTCAGAATTTATATCGTTATTACTGTAGTTACAAATACATCAAAACATAACAAAGAAAGAAAAAACAATGATATATTGACTCCATTTAATATAAGTACAAACAATTACTAAGTAGAGGCCTGTAAAACAGCGACCTGCCTCTAACGACAACCTCTGTGTAACGACATTAAAAGTCAGGCCGAGTCGATGTCGTTACAAGCAAGTTTCACTGTATATCAGCAAACAATGATTATGAAATACTTGTTAAATGTGTAAACGATAGACTGTCAAATATGCCGACCATAGTCAGTAAAAGAATATCCGAAATTAACAAATAAGCCAATCATCTCACCAATCTGAACGTTCGCAACACTGACAATCCTTTCACGTCCTCGAGTAACTTTTCTAAGAAGCTGAAGGAGACGACTATGAAGTCAAACACGTTCCAGCCATCTTTCATGTACTGGATGAACCCAAGCGCGATGATCTTGAAGAACGCTTCTATTGCAAAGATGTAGGTGAAAACCTAGAATCAAACATACATTTATTATACATTTGTCTTAATAACAGCGATGATTGATTGAGGAAAACAATTACGTCCATCAAATGTGAACACGAATAATAAAATAGTTGGAAGTTAAGAGCTAAGTGAATGTACAAATGTACATATATACTGGTATTGTCGCCATGCTCATTTAAATATTTATTAAGTCTTTACACATAAAATCCAAAATCAACCAGACTATTTTCTGAGCTCTAAGAAAGGAAACCTCTAGCATTCTTTAAAAAGGCAAGTTTCTGAACTGGTGTGCAATTGAACAAAGGACGTCAGTTCACAGTGCGAACGCTCCACCACTAGACTGTTACCTTACCGCTGTCAAGGTCAAGGTCAAGGAATTGTCACCTGGTTTCCGGTCTCCAGCGTGTTCATGGCGCTGGGACTAAGACCATGCTGGTCGGCGGCCATGAAAGCGGTGTTGGCGAGGATACACAACGTGATGAACAGGTCCACAAACGCGTCCAGGATGAAGAAGCCGATGAAGCTTTGGAACTTGGCGAACCAGGGCGGCACCTCCCAACTGCATAGCAGCCGCCACAGCTTGTCCTGGGGGAGTGGTCACATTATATTAAAAGCAGTCGGCACACTAGGAAAAATCATTGCAATTAGAAATTACAAAATGTCTTAACTTATTTTATCAATGATTGCCAATTACGTGTTGTGTAGCGACAAACTGTGCAAATTAACTGTGAAAGGGGTACACTTTTCAAATGACATTAAATATATTGGGGTACATTACATTTTCTTTTTTTAATGATATAGCGCTTAGAAAAATTCGCAGAATAGATATCCTAGCAATACTAGGGTCAATCGTTAAAACGATCTTTGTTAAAGGTAAAACAATACCAATTTACTATATACACACTTTAGACAAACAATGGTAGTATGTTACCTTTAGCGGCTCTTTCTCCATCGCTAAACTGTAGAGGCTGCCGCTCAGCGCACTTCGCGTGCGTGAGGCCGTCTCCACGTGGTCGATCAGCTCCCGGAGCACCATTACGTCTACAACACGAGGACAGTCACGTGAAAAAAACACAAACAGAATGATGTCACAAAAAAAACATCACTTCAGGAACAGGAGGCAGCCAGGCGTGCACAAACTTACGTATGGTGTCGATTAGATCGTAATGGAACACTCGACTTTTGTTTCGACATGTTAATATTTTTGCTAGAGTTTGTCACAGTGCAAAATATATGCAGGCGAGCAAAGAAGTGTTACAAAACTGTAGGAGAACAAAAGTATTCATATTAACATGAAAAAAAATGTTCCGTCCCGGGGATTTAAACCCGTATCGTCAACTTCGCAGTCAAACTCCTCTACCATTGCGCTACATACATTGTATATTGTTATAGAGCTAGGTCAAATAAATCAGATAATACTATACACGATCTCATATTGTTAATGACAAAGTACGATGATTATTTTTACGCCGGTTTTATCTTGATTCGGTCATAACACGTCGATGAGTAAAACCTACTTACATATTTCCTTTCTTATAGCCTTAAACCTTTCCTGGGAATCTTAGCCTGTTCTATAGTTTGTTGGTGACGAGTAGTTAACGTTATTATTCTAATTTACAACACTGGCGTGCAGAGCTGAACACAACACGTGTGCCTACTATAACGTTATTTGATACAATTGTGTCTATTTACAAGAATGCAGTGAGGCTTCATTCTAGACTAACTATATACATGTATAGTCTATTGCATAATACAACATAGCCTACCAGCCGATTACCGTATGTGCAAAAAAAGACCATATCGTTACAAAACTTATTTAGCCGAACCGGGAGTAGAACCTATGATCCCTGTATTGGCAGACCACCCATCCGTCTGTGCTTGGAAAGAAGGATGATGTAAAGGACTTACCTTTAGGGTCGACCTGTGAGGCGCTGGGCGTTCTACACTGGTTCTTGGTGCGCTTGTGCATGTCGTATCCATCCTCCTGTACAAACAACATGGCTTCCAGTCAAATGATTGCTGATATATCATTTTTATTTACATTACATTTTGACAATAAAAGCAATTTGTCAGTGGCTGTAAAAGTGTTAACATCTGCAAAAGACAAACACATGTATTTGTAAGATCGTGCATGACTAAATATGTTAAGTTTGAAAATAATTTAATTAGCTTAATATGATATAATGCATGTGTCATGATATAAATATTTCATATTAATCATAAAGCACTAAACAAATATCAGTAAGCAATGTTATTCTGGGTCGGTTTTAGTATAGTATTATTTTAATAGCAAACGTTAGTAAGAACTGACTAGACCTATTAAGTTATAACCAATATCCCAAGACATGATGGTTGCAAACTCAAAGCTGCGTTAAAAGCAGGATGAGACATGCAGTAAGTGGCGGGTACCGTTTTATCGGCACACCCATCCGGGAGGAGCTGGTGTTGCTTGCTGCGGCGCTCGAACTGCTCCATGAGGAAGGACAGCTTGTCTGTGGGGGAGTGCGGAGACAGGCGTGAGTGTGACGTGCGACTTGACGCCGACACCTGACTTCCCCGCCGCGAGTCTTCCATCGCCCGCCGCATGGATGCGCGTCGAGCTAGCAGGGAGAACTTTGAGGGAAGAGTGCATAGACGTATATCATCTGAACAGGGTGTCACGGCGTTTGAGTCGTCGGCATATGGCAGGTTGAGCGACTCCAGGTGAACCAACGGCTGGCGTTCCGCGTGGTGCCGTAGCTGTTTAGCAAGTTTTATACTAAGTCTACTGGGTTTTGAGCGGCGTCGTCTAATATACGGGGATCCTGGCAGACTGAAGCTAGCCTGTAACACGACAAGCTGGGTTAGGCACGTCAAGCTGCGGTCAGGTTAAAAGCAAACACAAGCAACCGTACAACCCAGGAACATTATTTACTTGCTAATATAGTTTGTTAGTAGATACATGCTTAATTCTCCTTTTTAGTATTCCAGTATATAAAATGGTTAAACCTTGTACGGTGAAATGGGAAATTTCAAGCTACCATAATCGCTTAAGCATCTTGTGCAATTCAAATTAAAAAAAAATCATCTCAAATTGCATACGATTGAGGGTGCATATTACGGTGTTAGTCTACAAAAAATACCATCGAATATGGTACAGCGCAAAAATTCACACATTTCCAAGTACAAGTGAAGATATTGGAGGCGTTATAAACAGGGGACACGCTTCTCACGTTGTTTCCGGTGACAGACAGGTGGTGGGGGTCGAGCGAGTTCTTCTCGGACTGCACGGATATTTTGTCCACGGCGTCATCGCCCTTGCTGTCAACACCCGGTGAAAAGGGCTCGCTGGTGTTGGAGATCACGCTGGGCGACTTGGTGATCTCGTGTATCACATCCTCGAACTCGTCCATCAACTTGTTCTACAACATGAACAACTTCCGGTCCAGCGTCACAATCCACAACGCGCTGTCTATACATAACAGTCCCGTAAATATACAGCTTGTGTGAAATTTTAATAGTGCACTAATATTGTAAAATTACAAATTTTAGACATTCAGTACCTAATTTCACATTTATTTATCAGATTAACAAACTTACGTGCATTAACATGCACAAGCAAAACATGCAAAATTCGTATTCGAAAAGCAAACAAAAGCTACCCATAATTATTCTGTTTCATAGGCTTACTGTTAATTTTGATAAAACGAATACTCATATCAAACGTACACACATGATATTCATTCAATGAAATATACTGGAGTATCACGCTGAAAATTAAAAGAAACAACAAATGAACACACTTTTACACCAACAACAAAAACGAAATAAAATTTTAAAATAAAACAACATAATTTAAGCAGGTATAAGCTTAACATGCAACTCAATGTGGTCAACATAAACAGCACAGACAGAGGATTATGTTTAGTTGTTAAAGTCGACTTAAGGTAACAACATTGTACGGTAAGTATAATATAATCACACTACATTCCAGCCAGGGTCGGAGTCAGAAAAAGGCACTGAACTTTAACAAGATTAATTATGTGCGCGCTCTTTGTCTTCTTGTTATAATACCAAAATGTTCAATATTTATACAAATATATGATTATAGTTGTATATTTTTGAAAAGTGAACACCGATATTGTGTATGTACGTGTGTTGTTAGCGACGATACCGGTAAGCAAGGTAGGCAACATTATTATGTTGTCTTCTGGTACATCGTTCTCGGAAGGTTCCTGGTTCAATCCCGACCCGCGTTAAAATATGCTAAGACATAATAAACCTGATGCAGTAACGAAATAAATATGGTTACAAATACTACTTTGCTTAACATTTAGCAAATAATTATATGGCTCGCATCTTTTTTTCTTTAAAAACTAAGGAAACAATAAGTTAAGCGGTCGATAGTATATGGAATTAGTTTTTTTTAAACTAGGGATTGTTTCGTGGTCGAAAACAAACGACTGTTCCTTTTACTTTTATCAATAACAAAAATGAAGCGGAAAGTATGCGAATATGTTAATCCGATGATGATGTGTAGGTGTGTGTTAAGTGCGTCGGTGGATACCATCTTTATAGTGTCATTTCAGGTGCCTGTAATTGCGATACGGAGGACCAAACTTGTCACAGGATTACTTCCCTTTGATTTGTGGCAATACAAAAAAGGAGAACGTTTACGGTTAAGGCACGAAACTGTGCTTCCATTGATTATAACATTTCAACGTTCCTATATTATTATATTTGAGTGTACATGTGAGGAGCAAAGGGAAGTACGCCTGTGAGGAGTGGAGTTTAGACTGACGGAGGACGGAGGGAGGTTTACAGATCTAGTGGCAGGTGAGCCAAACATCCGGGCCATTTCGACCAGCCCTGGGGCGTCACGTATCTTCTCTTCCACGTACTACGGGGCAGCCAACAAGTGAACAGGCATGAAAAACACACGCTTTAATAAGGTTGATAAGAGAATTAGAAAAGTATTAAGTTAAAGTTGTAAAAATGATGAAAATGTGTCGCATACTACCTCCTTTGACTTTTCATAATCCTGTTGGAACATATACATCATGCAAAAGATAACCCATGCGAAAACCAAACAAATGACAAAGTCATACTTTTGAAGTATCAAATAGATTTAAGATATTTTAAAGACAAGTAGAGTAAACATGAATATATAGGCAACGTGATTAACATCTTAGCATGCGTTGCTTTTCATTCACCTAAACAGCAATGCCAAAAACAAAGTCACTTAAATCGAAGTGTGTGACGCAAGAACAAAGACAATCGAACTACTTTTGTAACTCATTACACACATAATAACCGAAAATCCAATGCACAGGCACAATAATAGGTTCCACAATCATTTAACATACGTATGCAAAAACATATTGGCAGCCGATCGTTAGGGCCAAGTAAGACAAACGATGCTAAGTGAAAGTTTCATGTATTGTTGCACTGAATGCGCATCCATTTGGGCAGAGGTGACCATGTGAAAGGGCAAGCACAGGCGGCCATGATGCCCTCAGCGGGCGCCGGGGATGGGGACGTTCGAATTTGACACCGGGGCCTGAGGCATAAACAGTTGTGTGTTTCTACTCTACTGACTGACCCTGGTTTTAGGGCCGATTGTATTTTTTTCCCGCCACGTTGGTCATTTTTATAGCGGTTGCGGGACATGTTATTGGAAACAAACATAAACTTTAGCCCTATTATTGGGACGAAGGGCTTGACGTGCCTCAGGCACCCCGTAGACCACAGATCACAAAAGAAGCACGTGACCGGGTGGAGACTTACCTCCTTCTCTTGACGCGCCTCCTCGGCGTCGTTCTGGTCGGCCTTCTGCTGGTCCTCGTACGACATGGCCACGATGGCGAGGATCAGGTTCACCAGGTAGAAGGAACCCAGCAGGATGACGAAGATAAAGTACAGGCTGTGTGGCAGACCCTCCGCTCGTAGCACCTGCAGACACAACATAGGCGTACACGGTCTGCTCATCCATAACGTGCAGTTTGTTCATACATGTTTAAACTTTCATGAATAAGTAAAAAGGTATAAAATGCAAAGTTATGCATGGTTCCCTAGTATGACCTATCACATGAATGGTATGACCTATTACATGACTGGTATGACTTATTTCATGACTGGTATGACCTATTACATGACTGGCTTGACCTATTACATGACTGGTTTGACCTATAACACGACTGGAAGGTCCTATTACATGACTGGTATGACCTATAACATGACTGGTATGACTTTTTCATGACAGGTATGACCTATTACTCGACTGACTTGACCTGTTACATGACTGGTTTGACCTATTACATGACAGGTATGACTTTTACATGACTGGTATGACCTATTACAAGACTGGCTTGACCTATTACATGACTGGTTTGACCTATTACACGACTGGTAGGACCTATTACATGACTGTTATGACCTATCACATGACTGGTATGACCTATTACATGACTGGTATGACTTTTTCATGACTGGTATGACCTATTACACGACTGGCTTGACCTATTACATGACTGGTTTGACCTATTACACGACTGGTAGGACCTATTACATGACTGGTTTGACCTATTACACGACTGGTAGGACCTATTACATGACTGGTATGACCTATTACATGACTGGTATGACTTTTTTCATGACTGGCTTGACCTATTACATGACTGGTTTGACCTATTACACGACTGGAAGGACCTATTACATGACTAGTATTACCTATTACACGACTGGTATGACTTTTTTTATGACTAGTATGACCTATTACACGACTGGCTTGACCTATTACATGACTGGTATGACCTATTACATGACTGGTATGACTTTTTTCATGACTGGTTTGACCTATTACATGACTGGTATGACTTTTTTCATGACTGGTATGACCTATTACATGACTGGTATGACCTATTACATGACTGGTATGACTTTTTTCATGACTCGTATGACCTATTACATGACTGGTATGACCTATTACATGACATGTATGACCTATTACATGACAGGTATGACCTATTACATGACAGGAAAGACCTATTACATGACAGGTATGACCTATTATATGACAGGTATGACCTATTACACGACATGTATGACCTATTACATGACTGGTATGACCTATTACATGGCAGGTATGATCTATTACATGACAGGTATGACCTATTACATGACATGTATGACCTATTACATGACAGGTATGACCTATTACATGGCAGGTATGGCCTATTACATGACATGTATGGCCTATTACATGACATGTATTACCTATTACAAGACAGGTATGACCTATTACATGACTGGTATGACCTATTACATGACTGGTATGACCTATTACATGACTGGTATGACCTATTACATGACTGGTATGACCTATTACATGACTGGTATGACC
>Ga0224511_10005237_pt1 | contig 10106 bp, 1 predicted proteins | sample SF_May12_sed_USG_2_FD_169988 | JGI IMG/M metagenome (GOLD analysis project Ga0224511, IMG submission 169988) | Sediment microbial communities from San Francisco Bay, California, United States - SF_May12_sed_USGS_8_1 | ecosystem: Environmental > Aquatic > Marine > Sediment | place: USA... | reverse complement strand
GTTTAGCATATTTGATTATTTTCGTTTACTATATATTTACGTTCACACTTGTACCTGGGTAGTCATCGAACGCCTTAACCCCACTATGTGCTCGCGTCTTGTGTGCTTGTTGATCTAAATATTGGGTGTACGTATATGTAGAAAGCTTACTAAAAATATGTTTTTTGTTATATGGTTTTTGGTTAACATAAACACTTACACTCACATGCAATGAGAGTACAAGTCAGTCCCAATTCTGTGTAAAAGGAGATTTTTTAACTGTTTTGAACAAAATGTTGTTGCTTTTCTGACTTTTGTTTCAATATACTTTATTTGGAATCATAAACCTGCTAAAGTTAATACCACAATCCATTGCCACGAGGGTGGCACCGCCCTTGCGTACTGCGTTTAGCCCTATTTTGGTCATGCCTGCTGCGTACCGCCATTTTTTGGCCTCGCGTACTAGGTACCGTTAAACAACAAAACAACCATTTTTGGCATTTCCATTTACATAAAAAAGATAAAATGACATATTCCAGAGTCAATGTTTATGTTAATAAATGCGAAAAATTTAGATTTTTTTTACTTTGTATGTCACGTTTGCTCTGGTTCTTGATGAAAATTAGACCGTTTAACGTAAAAACTGATGTCTGCTTACGATATAACAGGATTTGTGTGTACTGCGTACCTACCCTTTGCGAACTGAGAACTGCCTCCTCCCACCCCGCCGAATACTGCGTTCAGCTCTATCATGTTAAGTTTGTGAGTAACTTATCAGTCAAGATACACGATGTTCCCTGAAATGTATCTCTATATATAGTAAGGAGAACAAGTCTCTATTACTATAGCCAAACGCTAAATGACAACTTTGCCACGAAGCACACCGAATCAACGAGAATTGTAGTAATACAACCAGACTCTGTTATTTTGGTCCTGATATAGAAATGCCCATAAACATTATACTTCGGATCTGCACAATACATGTATTATTCTAAATTTAAACTCTCAGAAAAGGATGCAGACAACTTTAATAGCACATAAGACTATTAAAGGGTATGCTGAAATGTTGTATTGCGGTTTCAAAAATGGTTATATTAATATTTTTAAACACTGTATAATTCATGTAGTTAATTGTTGATGTTCTTTCTGTCCTTTAGAAAAAAAGATATATATTCGAAGAGCGTTGTCTGATTTTCGACCTTAATGACAACGGGACATAACCGAGTAAAACGCAATTGAATTGACGGCAGGATTTTTCTCCCATTTTGGCGACCGAAAATTGTACTCTCGTAGTTTAAATTAAATAATTTAGATCTATTTCTAGCAGAGACGATGGAAGCCTAAGACATGAGTGGCATATAGTAATCGGCTTGGCCATCCGTCTGTTGTTTTTGTCTTTAAATCATAACTATAAAATTATACGATACACATATGTTGAATACGCTACACATACGCTGAATACGCTACACACATGCTGAATACGCTACACATATGCTGAATACGCTACACATAAGCTAACAGTACGTTACTAATACATCGGCATAAGCGGTGGTGATTTTAGCTGAATGTATATAAAAACGTCCCTTTTCGACCCATTTTCGTCAGTTGTAGACAGAGAAAAGATGGAGGTAACTTTTTTACAACACCAATTTGATTTAATAAATTTGACACTTCATTTTACTAAACGAAATACAAAAAAGACGAAAAATGAGGAGAATGTGCTAAAGACATTTTTGCAGACATCTTGACACCTTGGAGTTTTGTTTGGAAATAAAGATATCTGAACAGTCCACACAGGAAAGGTGGTGCTACTAATACGTTACTCATAGGTTCACGTTTTGCATACGTTACTTATACGCTCGCACGTACGTTATATATACGTTACTTATACGCGTGCATAGGTTTTGCATACGTTACCTAGACGTTAGTATATGCTACGCATAGGATGATAAACGCTTCACTGACGGACCGCTGTTGATTGCTCGGGTATATACACCCAAACATTGTGCGTATAAGTAGGTTGATTTTCGAACTTTTTATACCCAATTCATACGTTCTATTATATGCTGTACTGCACCTTAATATAAGTTTATCATGTTCAAACGGAGGGTGTAAGATTTTGTTTGACGGTGTAAATAAATTTAAAACTCAATTATAAGGTATAAGGTACAAAAGGAAGTGTACCGTTTACAAAAACCTAATGCCTAATGCGATTACGGGACATTTTTTCTGAAGATTTATATTATTCCACTTGGCAGCTGAAAAATCTGAATGTATTCATCCAGATCCCGGGTTTAAGCTAATGTTTAAATATAGTTAGATCACGAGTGTAGCATGTATTATAGGTAAAAAAAAAAGAAATGTGGTTACAGTCAACATTTAAATCGGTACTTATTATGCCTATTATGTAAAGTAATTAGCAGAACAAAGCGTTGCCCTCCTTATCATAAGCAAAAGCGACATTAAACAATAAACTAATTAAAATTATATTTAATGTTTTATTCTTATTAATGTTTTATAACGTATTTTATTTTACTGAAATAAAAAAAGTACAAAACTTTGATCGAAATATAATTTGCAGTATACAATACATGCATATAAATGCATGAAAACCTAAATGCTTATCAAATATTATGATTAGTATCACTAGAATACTCGGGAAAAGGCGATTATATTGTCGAATTGTTTGTGACGTATCACTAAATTGTAATGGTTATCACTTAACGTGTTGATAACATTATTTAATCGTCTTATGTACTTGTGTTTGGATGTCTACATATACCTCCTGCATTTGGATGTATAAGGTAAGACGTATTAATGATTTAATTGAATATTTTAAAATAACTTGTATTTTAAAAATGAAATTCGTAAGCGTCGGACTTGATAAAGCAAATTGACAAATCTAAAATTTAACTACTTCTATTGGTTTTGTCTATAAGAGTTTTGTGTCTACTGAACATGACTGGAAGTTTCTTTTGTTACTTCCTGTTGGATCTGTGGCATTCTTAACCTGCCCTTCGCCAGGTAAATAGTACCAATTCAAAAATTAAATATTAAGTCTTAATATTAAACTGAAGAAAGGGAAGCCCTCAGGAAACAAGGCCTGAATGAGAAAACAGCAGCCTCGGTTTTATTGAAGCTGTTCATCAGTGGTAATGAAAGATGCCACACCACTGACGCCCCCTAGCGCATGAGCGGAACTCCATTTTCTCCATTAAACCACTATGTACTCAATTGTTCAACGACAATATAATGATGAACACATGATAGCCAGAACTACAGGCAAGACATTGTAAATACCAACACAAATTCGCCAAAACTGTATTTAAGCTATTTATAAATATACATACAAACAAAAATGTTAATTTTTATCTGAAGGCTTAAGTTATATTATTTCTCTACGTGTATATTAAAACAGCAAATGATTTGGTTGCCTATGGACATTTAAATGACCATACCGTGTTGACCTGTTTGTGCCTTAAAGCTGCGTTGCTGTGTTCTAATTCAGTGGGAAGGCATTTCTCACAGAAGCATGTTACAAGTTTTAGTGATGGTATTAACATGTATGTACTAGTATTATACTTAGCAATATCGTGTTATGAAAGTTCATTTATTGTGTAAATGCGGGTCAGTAAATTCATTATTAACCCTGTAAGTAATGGAGAACCAGTAAACCAGTATAACTATATACAATACATAAAGACTTAAATAGTACACACGCAAGATGCATTGTTCGGGATAAAAAAAAATAGGTCATAAGATAACATTTCATGCTTTCCAAATTGTTTACTACTGCATGAAATTCATGGCCTAACTAAGATTAAAATTACCTCGTTAAATGTAGTATGAAGCGTTTATCATCTCGTTTAGTATCAGCAGACATGTTTATGGAATGTACACACATTACTAGTCACAGTTTTTGCTAATACGCAATTAAAAGGTTACAAATAAGTTTATAACAGTCCCAGCAATTATACGTTCTCAACTTCTGTCGAATGTAATGCATGTATGTTTTAAGCGGTTCTTTTACTTGTGTGTCTACTAGACGGTTATCTAGTTTTCTAGGACTTTAATGCTTTTGCATTAAATGATTGATATGATCATTCATACTCGTTTTAAGAATAGCACTAATGTATAAAATTAGTGGGTATCTTTATCAGTCAACAAAAACTATATTCCCTAAAATCTATCTTAACGAGAACAAGCCTTTAAAACTACAACCATTAGCTAAATGAAAAATTTGCTACGAAGCATACCGACTAAACGGCAATTGTAGTAATGCAACCAGACACCGTTATTTAAGTCCTAATATAGAAATGATTGATGCAAATGTACGTCTAATCTGCACAATATAATACGAAGTTTAAACTCTCAGAAATGGATGCAGACAACTGTAATAGCACATTAGAATTTTAAAGGGTATAATGAAAGGCTGAATTGAGGTTTTAGAAAATTGAATATGCTTATGTAATACGCTAACCTGGAATCGTTCCTATGGTCATTTGTTGTTGTTGTTCATTAAATAAAATCATACATGCTATTGTATACTAAACTAACGAACACCCATCAAAGCAATTTAGCATTATAATGTGGGGTTCAGTTACGTCTAGCTGTGTATATGTGTCAATATTATATATGTATAAGCATGATTCGTACTATATATGTGTGCGTGGAAAATTGTACCAATACTGGAAACGAGAAAATACTTTATTGACTATAAAAAAAGTAAAAACAAGTATTATCAACCCAACCAAAATAATTAAACAATGGCAAATTGCACACACACGTCTGTAAATACTGGGCAAACAATGCCACCCACACTTTAAATATTGCGACGGCTGCGGCCATTTGTGTATTTAGTTAAATCTAATAAGAGCACAAAATCAAACTCGACAACATTTAAGTAGCGCATTTAAAAAAGAAAAACGGAACAATTACAATATCTACATTAAAAGCGTTTGTGCTGTGGTTATAATATTGCTTGGTCTCATCGGAAAATCAACTAATCGTTATTTAGTGAAATGTTTGGAAAGAATAGAAATAGAAGTGTTCATATGATGTGTTATATCTAAAAGTTGCGTCCATTCTCCGAATAACAAAGTATTTAATTAAAACATACCTTAAACGAAATATGCACGATCTAGTTCAGTTGCACTCATAGATGACTTATGTGCGGAAGCAGTCAATCGTTTATTAGATCAGAGGCTTGTGGTGGTTAGTGGACTGACCGAAGTGATATAACCTAAGCAGAGTGGAATAATGTACCTAAATTAGTATAAAAATTGTATTATATAAAAAAAAGACGTTTTGGCGATACAAATTAAGAGCTCGTTTTAAAAGAGCCTAATTATGACAATCATGCGTACTAATATGCGGGACATGCTATTCTAAGGTAAATTTGGCTATGCAAACCAAATGCCATATCTGTAGACCTTAATATAGGCTTCGATTATTGGCGTTTTGTACTGATGTAAACAGCGTGATTCTCATCTTGAAATTGAATTTGACTTCGATGAGAAACATATACATTTAAGTGGCCTTCGTTGAGCACCACACACCTTTTAATGTATATGTTTCTCATCGAAGTCAAATTCAATTTGAGGATAAGGATCACGATGTTTACACAAGTCTTCCTTGAGTAACAACCACATGACTTTGTTGAGAACCACAACTTGTGCTACTTTAGGCTAAGGCTACTGTAGCATGGTCCTATGAAACTATACGAGGGATGGTTTGGTCTGTTTTTGATGTGAGTCTACTAGACGGTACGAGGCTACAATTGGGTTGATCTCCACTAACATGAATCATCAAGGTGTGAAGAACTACAAGTTCGATCTATCGTGTTTGGGCTGAGCCTTACTAACAGCCATACTTATAGTGAACTCGAGTATCTGTCACTATTTGGACCAAGCGCAATGCTTTGATAGTACTTAGATAACAGAAGTACATTTGTTACTTGTGGTCATTCAGACGAAGTGAACACTGCTACTTCATGTTGGAGACTGATTAAAATCTGTGAGACAGCGACGTTTATACCACAGGTTACATGGTATCACTGGTTAGGCCATTCTACAAAAAGGTAAAAGTTGCCAATGCAAAATATATGAATTCGAAGGATAAAACAGCTTTACTTTCTATTTATTAGCACAATACTCTAATGAGTTCTATTTAAATCAAGTCTACATGTGTACATGCATGTTAATTCTCAAAGAAATGTTAATAGTCCCAGCGACTTAAATAAAGAAATGAAGAATCAACTTACAGTAGAAATGCAGAAGGTCGAGTACTTTTGTTTACGTTTGAAAGAATAGTTTTGACCAAACGGTTAAGGTTACATTCATCTATGCTGAAATACAAGTTTTGCGGCACTCGGCTCGTTCACTGCATTTGTTCCATTACGGTCCGCAAATTACACTAGCGCTGACAGAATGAAAACGAAAGTAGCGGACAAATACCATTCAAGATTTCTCTAGAAGAAACTGTGTAAATATCAAATGGTAATATCATAAAGCACACGGGTCTTATAATAGTTATGATAGTAACTAATTGAGTGAAATAATATGCTTACATGTATTTACATTTCTGATTAAATTTCGTCTATTTTTTGCTATGTGTTGGTGTATGTACTGTTTAATGTTCTTATGTAGATCTACCATTATTAAAGGAAAGTAAAATATTGTACGAAATATTATTTCGCTACCGTATGTTCTTTGTTTAGAAGGTTTATGTCCTCAGTTTGCTAATATTGTGTTTACGTGTAAATGTATCTTTGTAATTTGCTAAACATTTTATATGCTTAACGTACAAAACTAGAGACGAGACAGAAATAACAAAATCAATAACATTCGTACTCCATGCTTTTAACACTATATTTATGAATGAATTTACTACTTTGGGGTTGTGTTAACACATGTAAATGAATTCTTCTTTAGTGTGTGTGAATAGGTAAGTAATCGGTAGACAGAATGTTTTAATCTTTGTTTTTTCTGACTGAAAGCATTTTAATTCATGAACAAAATATAAACTTTAGTTGACGAATTATTTTTAACAAGCAATTATTATTGTAATAAATAAATCTTGGAATGTTTTAAAGGATAAAGGCTAATGTGATAGAGAAGCAAAGAACATTTTAAGATCAAGATTCACCGAAAATGGCAATATCTCTCGATGACGAATGATATAATACAGTGTTTAAGCCGGTTATACATGTCTCTAACGGCTGTTACAGGTAGGAAAGCAGGCAGTCGTTTGTGAAGACGGGAGGCTAGTACTGTGAAACATAATCGCAGGTAGACGACGAAGAGGAAGAGGAAGAACGTTAACTTTATTATTTACAATGAGCATATACAATGTACAGCCTTGGGTAACACATTTCATTTAACATTTCATATGTAAGATATGGCTACATTCCGGTACATGCTAGTGATTAACATAGAGTATTTTATATAATACTGCATTAAAAACTAAGTACGATGCCCGATGGAAAAAAGCATAGTTTAAGGCTAGTCATTGTGGTAAATTGTGTTAAATCAAACAAACGAAAACACAAGGTTTGTTAATCATTTATGTCACTTAATAAGTAAAATGTTTAGCCTTATACATTTACCATATTTTGTAGATCTTAATTTAGCTGGCTGCACTTGGTTTATGTTGTATTTTTCAGGGCGAAACCTGAAAGATTCTTTAATCTGACAATCAAAAATCGTTTCCAAAACCTATTATAATGAAGAACCAATACCAGTACTCAATAACCAGGAACAGTTAAAGACATGTACTAGTATTTAGGCTCAACGAAGACTTCGACTAGAAAATGCGTTTCAGTTAAAATGAGCCATTAGCGTAACATATAATTTGATGCACAGACAAATGTACAAATATATAACTAATTTAGCATGCCAAAGAAATTTTCCTCAACTGCCACGGGTGGTAAACGAAAGCTTACGCCACGTGGTAAAAATGATTCACAGTTAAAAGAGGATGACCGAACACATTTAGACACGCTGTGCAAGGAAAAACCGAGGAGAAAGCGAAGAAAGACTACTGCATTAACAATCTACAGCAGAACATCTAAGCAAACATCTACATGCAATCAATTTCCTGGCGGTAGATTACCTAAGCTGAAAAGAAGCCTAAGTCTTAATGATTTGACTATCTACAACAGAGCATCTGCACAAGCATCGTTACACGCTTCTACAAGCAATCAATTTCTTGAAGGTATATTTACTAAGATTTAAGATTGAAGTCTCCTTTTTGGTTAAGATGTTTTTGTTCTTGGTAAAAACACCTTTATATGAATAGTTTTGAAACAAGAGAGCCCTGAATCGCTAACCGCTAAGTGTCATTGACCCACCCAATGATAACCGTTTTAGCTAGGTTGAAACAAGGTTTACCCCTGCATATTTACCGCGTAGTGTAATAGAACTGGGCTATGTTGCTTATGCGAAAATCGTTTGAAGGTCTTATTATATAAAAAAAACGTGTGACCCCTAAATTTGGACAATTCCTAGAGGCATTATATGATTAATTTTGTGACAATGGCAAGTCACATTAGCTCACGAGGTGAACTTGGTGTTCAGCTGAGCTAAAACATTTTATGGCAATAGTATAAACCTGCGATCTCCAACGATACTTTGTCCCATGCGCTGGTTTGTGAACAGTTTGTTTGAAAAATAACTAGGACACATAAAAAACATTTGGCGGGGATTAGGGATTAACATTATATTACAAAAATGTTGCCTTCGATAAACGTGAAACAGCGATGCTGAAATTTGTAGAATGCAAGCAAACTAAGGGTCGATGGTTCGAATCATGCTAGAAGTACACTGCGCCATCGAAGCATGTGAATGTTTTAATGGTAATATAATCCTCGTAAATATCTCCTCTATTAAGATTTTAAGCATTACCTACTAAGCGGTATGTTTTCATAACACATTGTAATGGTCAAGTTCCCGGATGAGAATAGTATTCCTTGAACACCAATACTAATTTTATTTGTAAGAAGTGTGTAAAACTTTTAACTAATTTATAAACACATAATTGCTCCATAACCGTCCCAAAGATCATCTAGCTAAATAAACATGCATTATTACACACATAATTATACTATACACTTAAGAATGGATTTCTATCACGACGAAATACAGCCCACCCTTGTATCCAAAGTTGTTATATGTATTGAACTAGGTGGTTTTCTTATATGCGTTGGACTTTAAAGACATTGGTAAAGTAAACAGCATAAATCTATGCATGTATATATTTACTAAAATAAAATGTTCTTTTAGTGCCATGAATGTATTATTGTTAAAGTTTAAATTGCTTGATACATATTACATCGAAGTGATCACTACTAGCGTTCCCTAATTTACTGGTACACGCCTTTTACCTGTGTTGACGGAGTGCATTGTGACGTTTTGTCTTTGTTACCACTGATTCTGACTTTGCGTTTTAAGTATTAGACTTATGTTCTACATTTTCACATTCGGATTAACAAAGCTTTAGAGAAGTGTGCAAAAACGTGTTTGTAGTGATTTACGTAAACACATTCAATAATACGCATTTTAATACTAAGATGTGTTTATATTTCTAGGTCAAAACCGTCAGGGGTTCCCTCAGGTCATCGCCAAAAGAACAGCTTTCCGAAAAAGGAGGTCTGAAACAGAGTCATATTTGTCTTGTTTCAGACAGGTAAAATGTTGAACAAGTGTTCCGTTAATGGTCTAAACTCCAAAAATGAAAGCAAATGTGTACCAATCATCATCATACATATACAAATAAAACCTAACTTCAATCACCGATTTGTAGTTATCGTGCAGTAAATAAAATAATTGTTTAAAATCTGCAAACTAATATGATTGCACGAAACGGGTTTGAAGGCTTTAAATATTAAATTCAAATTTAGTGTACAATTAATATTTACTGGATGAATGGATTTTAATACCACATGTTTGTTTTATTTACCAGCCTATGAAAATACCTGCCCGAAGGTTTGAGGTAGGTCAAAAGATCGAAGTGACTAGCCCTGCTGACGCTACAGTTGCTAATATAGCCTGGATAGTTCAGGTCAAGGGATGCAGGATTAGACTCCGACTTGATGGATGCAATAGTTCTAATGATCTTTGGCGTCAAGC
>Ga0224511_10005236_pt1 | contig 10107 bp, 5 predicted proteins | sample SF_May12_sed_USG_2_FD_169988 | JGI IMG/M metagenome (GOLD analysis project Ga0224511, IMG submission 169988) | Sediment microbial communities from San Francisco Bay, California, United States - SF_May12_sed_USGS_8_1 | ecosystem: Environmental > Aquatic > Marine > Sediment | place: USA... | reverse complement strand
CAAAACGGATATTTAAATAAGATATTTCGCTAAGATTTTGACTAATTTCCTGGATATAAGTAAGATTTGTATTTAGTAGGTTTCACTGCTTAAATATGGTTAAAATTTAAGTATTTCTGAATAAAAGATACAGGCATGGCCTCTCTAATAAATTGATGAAAGGGAAAGCCCTCAGGAAGCATAGCTTCGGTTTTATTGAAGCCGTTCATCAGTAGTAATGAATGATGCCACACCATTGACGCCCCTAGCGCATGAGCGGAACTCCATTTTCAAATGTAAACAACATACATGTACACTCCATGATTCCTGAGGACCAGAAAAATATTACTACACAAAACGCGATTTGGGTCAATTAATGCGTAATACATATAACAACACAAATCAATCTACATTCCAGACAGGGCCTCTAAACATATATAAAATAGGTCGTTCTCCTCGACGAGACCATTGTGTTGAATTTTTTGTTGAATAGAGAAAGAGGTTTCTAGGATAAAAAATGACAGAAAACATATTCTCCTGATTTTCTTTTGATATGACACAATTTATCATTTTGTGTCTACAATTGTGCCCATAAATGCTGATTTGCGATTACGTAAATTATATAACGTATTGGCCTAGTCTGGGGAAACTCTACTCTAAATTGCCAAATACACAAAATACTGTTCAGTGACATAGAAATATTCCGTTATAGCTAGGCATTTTTGCGAACGACTATATGTGTTGACACTACATGTACATATATATACCTTTGTACGTTTAACATAATTAATTTAGAAACGTTATTCAAACTTACAAAAACATATCTATACAATGCAAAACACTAAAATAAAAATACTTATTATAAAAACGATGTACGAGGTTCGTTTTGATATAAGTTGTGTTTTTACACCAGATTTATACAGTAACATCAGATTACTTGGTTTACACATTGCTTCCTATAACATAAATGTCTTGGACAGTTTATTGTCTAACACTAACACATGTACTATATAGTTCAAGTTATACTTTGTGTGTAGTAGACACTTGGAATTATCATAACAAAACGATTTTATTTACTAATTTGCTCATTAGTTGGCCGCTTAGTCACAGTGCAGAGTGTATTTTCATTATGTGGACGAGGTCTAGCCAAGCTATATTACACAGCCACTCAAACTGATTAAGCATACGTCGTATTACGGAATAATTGGTTTGATGACTGACCTACAGCGGCGTGCTTCGTAGTACATATAGGGCAAGCAGTTTTGTTCGCTCCGGCTTTTTAGGCTAGCTTTTGACCTAGGGGTTCAATTATGTTTTTAAGAAATTAAAAAAATATATTTTAAGAAATGAATTATCCAAAACACACAACATATGGTTTATTCTGAATGTCTGTTACGTCTTGTTGTTCTGCTTGTTTAGTGTTTAGCTTGCAAAAAGCTATTTAGTGTACTTATATCGTCAATAACTTTTTGATGTTTAGTATTACAATCATTAAGATATCAACTCATCTAAGTATTCCTGGAAACTATATTCATTTATGCACAATAGTCTATCGATATATTCCAACACTTGCATACTTGCATTGCCGTAACATATGCACAGTTTCGCAAAATTTCAAGCTCCGCCCAATGCGGTAGATTTTCTTTGATCTGGTGAAGGCTTGTGAAGGGGTCTTTCTTTTATGTTTTCTATCATAAACACGTAAAAGACAACACGTATATTAAACATCATAATTATGTGTATTAAACGGAGCGTGCCCTTGGATGACTTGGGGGGGAGTGCAATTGCGTGCCAAACAATAAGAAACCCACAATTATTCTTCAGTATGTTCAAACGTCTGATTTCCCTTGGCGTCAAATTTGCATCGCGTTTGATGTTTTGACGCCCAAGGTCCGTTTTATTTATTCCGGCTCGTCTGTTTCCTTCTTAAACGATCTCTAAACAAACACTGTTCACAACTATAAGTTGTTGAGAATTATAGGAAGTTACGATCACGATCGGCATTGTGTTATTTAATCTGAGAAAAGGGGAAAGTCCTTTAGAATCATAGCTTGCATGGGGAAACTGCAGCCTCAATTTCAATGAAGCGGTTCATTATTGGTGATGCAATATGCAACTAGAATTCCTTACATAAGATAATTAGGACTGCTCTATTCATTCCGGCTCGACTGGTTCTTGTTTGCGGACTTTCTGAGCGAACACAGGCGGCCTAGAGATTGTTAATACTTGTCGGCAGAGTTTTAGCATAACGATAGTCCATGTACTTTAGAAACGTGTGTGTTTCAGACATGATTTAACTATTTTAACAGATTTGTCCGAAATGTCTCCCATTATACAACGTCGTAATTCTTACTACTGGTATATTTTATACTGTGAAATCAATAATATTCTGTTGACATTTCATTTCGTCTATTTCGTGGGTAGGGCAATCCACGAATTTAAGATCCCAATGAAATACAATGTACCTAATCACTTTTGTAATAGTGCATATATTTTGAAATCCACTAATTTAATATTCCACGAACATGTCCCGTGTCGTAAAGCCAGGAACATTCGTGCCCACGAAATAAAATTATTTCATTGTACATAGTATCAAAGTTTCATAATCGTTCATTTTGTATTTGCGTTTGATTTATTAAACTAATCGCAATAGTGGCACATATTGCAAATTAAATGTAATAAATGGCATAGAGTTTGCTTATTAATTTGTTATTGTGTAATCTGATCTGTAGAAATGTCTTAAGCGTCACCATGGGATGTTGTAGATTAAACAGAAATATGCATTTATTAATAATAATAATAAAAGGTGCATAAAGAACCACACGGTTCCGTTTGGGCAGTAAATAATATGTGTTTTGATATCCGACAGTCAACATATCCAGTGTTCCATGGAACATTAGTAGTACACCATATATTTAATTAACTGTGCATTCAGTAACGCTTTTGGTCATATACTACTCAAAAATTGCTAAGGATCAGCTTTTTGACATTGCATATTTTAGTCCAATCATCATCATAATAAAATGATATTTCCGCTAACGCCATACCTCTACCAAGACCTCATTAGTGTGTACTTATGTTATCGATCTGTCATGTACAGCTTTCACTAAATAAATTATATTTAATTCCTTAAAATCAATTTTCATATTTTTTACAAATACACAAACACACTGTAGAAAACTTGATCCTTAGAAAATGTTGAGTAGTATATGAGCCTACTAAAACATCAATCAGCGTCAATGTTATGATACAATTTTACAATATTATCTCCTGATACTACTTTTCTAATACGTTTCGCAGCTGCACAAGTGTGAAGGTTTTTTTTTAAGTGCAGTGTATAGTGTTAGAAAAAAGTAAAAACATGGCATAAATCTCTACTAAATTATTTTGGTTCGTGTAGCAATAATTCAGCAGAAAAGTAGACCATTTCCATCTACTTTGTTAGTTCATATTGCGACGTGCACACAAGATCATCTTTGGAATGATGCAAAATCCAACATAGTAGAAGGAACATGAAAAAGTTTAACTAAAACGGCATGCAAATGTATCTCCTCAAATCTGTAGAAATAATCGCAATTAAAATGTATATACAGAGTAGTTGTAACGGCTAAGCAATTACTACGCACTAGTTTATTAATATTGGTTTGATGATAGTTATTGATAGATTCGCAACTGTCAATCATGATCATTTATAATAGTACATTGTCAATGTTAATCCAATATATTAGGAGTATATTGCCAGGTGACAATCTGACATAGCAAACACAAAAGACCCCTTTTCAAGCCTTCACAAGATCAAAGAAAATCTACCGCATTGGGTGGTGTTTGCATTTTGCGTAACGGTGCATTAGGAGTTAACACAATGGGTAACCGATATATCATGGTTGTCAAATTGCTTATGTCCTAGTGTGTGCAAACGCGTGCGTTACCTACGGAACGGAAATAAGGATGACTGATGACATAGTCATCAATTATACGTGCTATGCAAATACAAATACAAATGTTTTCACTTTTAATCATGAAATTAATTCATTAGTATTTTCCGTCACAACGGTAATGTACATTGAAAACAGTTGTTTCTTGGATGACATTAATCTCCCGCAATATCGCGCTGCCAGGCCACACGATTGATAAAGGCTTATGCTTGAATAATTGACCAGACGACTGACCTACACCGGTCTAGCAACATCAGATCAACGAACTTACAACTTTAAAGGACAAGTCTTAAGTCGAAACATTAAATCAGCTGTCCTCCAGAATATACTAAAAATCATCAGTTACAATGTTTTCAAAATATCTCTTCAAATATATAAATAATAGTTGTTAGAAATAAAAAATACATATTTTCACCTTTTTTGCTTTGAAAACAGACAACTCGCTTTTCTGCCATCGGGATATTTCTACTATACATAACGGCTACTGCGTATGTAACGCAGTAGATTATGCAAAGAAAAACGATGTTTTACCAACGGTTTGTCGACTGAATTAAAGGTTCAGCAATAATAGATGTTTCCACTGAACAAAACTTGACAAGTATTTATCGTTAATTTTACTTCCCCCCATGTTTTGAGCATCTGGAGGACAGCTGCTTTAAGGTATATTTCAAGTGCACAACCTATCGTTAGATTTTAAATAAAAATATAACTAAATAAAATCATCGATGTATGTGTTTAAAAATACGTACTACTTGTCTAGCCTGCATTGTGTTCATGTGTGCCTTGTTTTTCGTCAGTTGTCGTCTGTTTATATTTGCTAATAGGTACATTTAAAAACTACAAACGTAATGTCTCTTAAACACCGATATTTGGACAACAGTTTAAGAGTTTCAAATTGTGGACAACTGTTTTTACCTTTCAGCATATGCCATCTATGTATATATAAAGGTATGTGTATGTCTAACAAAAAAATGCACTTGCGATCAGTGGCGTGCACGAAATCAGAATTAGTTCTCAGTATGTTCCAACCCGGGATTTCCCTAGGTGCCATATTTGCATATCTGTGTGTGATGTTTGTGTGATGCTTGACGCCACGAATCTCATTCATTCGTCTTAGATTGGTTTGACCGCGATCTAAAAATATTTGCTATACAGATAGATCAGCCAATATTGTTGATAACAACATCGTACTTTACTCAAATGCATTAATACAGCCGATATATTTATAACATATGATAAGGGTATTTAGCTGTTATTGTCAATTGGTAATCTGTAGTATCATATTTAAGAGACAATCGATATTAAAATAGTACAGGTATAGTGTTTCTTTATTATGCATGTCATACGTGTATCAAGGATGCCCTTTTCTCAGTTGAATTTGTCAGCAAAGTAAGAATTCTCATCAATAAACGTATTTATGCTTCTACAGTCAAACCTGTGTTAGCGGTCACCTCTTGAACGCAACCAACCTGTCTTTAGCAGCCGTACACTATGTTCATTTTTTTTAATTGTGTTCTGATAGTTACTTCCATTTTACAGCCACCTGCCTTAAGAGGCCTTTTTGTGTGCCTCCCTTGGGTGGCTGCTTAACACAGGTTTGACTGCATTTGCACCTGCATTTGATGTGTTCGATAATCACCAAGACCGTTTGCCGCTCCTAAAGAGTGATGTTCAACAACGAGAAAACAACAGCATCGGTTTAATTGAAGCTGTTTATCAGTAGTAATGAATGATGCCACACCACTGACGCCCACTAGCGCATGAGCTGAACTCCATTTTCAAATGTAAACACCATACATGTACACTCCATGATCCCTGAGCACCAGAAAAATATAACTGCATAATGATGTAGTACGGGGCGACATTTTACAGCCGTCACACAGGCACCAAACAACAAATAAAACTGACGAACATTACTTACGTCAAACATATCAATAATGTTGTTGTTTACATGTCGCGGTTACGGATATTCTACATCATCATTTTCATTAATGGCCATATTTAAAAATGTTTGGAATCGGAAACCACTTCTAAAAAATCAACCAACCTTTTTATTATTATTTACTATTATTATTATTATTTACCAAACTTATATTGCGCCCTTTTCATTTACATGTTCAAAGGCGCTTTACAATGATATACACTAATAACTAATTACAGCAATACAATTTAAATACCCTTTATACACATACCTATCATTCAAGCTTATTAAAGTTATACATGTATAATGCTACTTTAGAAACTGTCGTTAGAAAAGCACAGGATATTTTAGAGCATCCCTTATAGCGTATAACATCTAACAGAATCTTGTATTGTGAGTGTTTGCCCAATAAATTACTCAGCCGCAGTTCTAACATATTTGCCAATACAACAATACTCGAAGGCCTTTTGAAGTGCCCACTTATTCTACAGAACACACATATTTCCACTGTGACTCGCTCAGGACTCGTCATTTTGTATTGGGGAAGAAACAAATCAGGAATTTGTTATTGTGTTAAACAGTTCGTTTGCATTTTATTTGTCTTACCTGACTGTAATCGAGCTTGTCAAAATACAGTTTATGCATATTGTTTCTTCAATTTGATTGTGTTCCAACATGTTTAAACCTTATGCTAGCGAAGCATCACCACACTACTTGATCATGACTAAAAATGCAATCAAGTGTGTTGTTCTAAATACTATCTCAAATTATTTGACATTTCCTATTAGGTTGCTGATGGCAATATTGTAGTTTGTATTCACACTTTTTAACGATACACAAAACATCTCAATAGACAAACCAAACTTAATGCCTATCAATTAGGAAGTATAATATTTAACATTATACCAATAACAATTGAAGAGATGTTCAAAGAAAGAATGTTGTTAACAATGTAGATACTGTTCCAGATTATAATTTTTTTTAAAAGTACAATGTACCATGAGATGTTGTGTCGAATAGCAATGTTGACATTATGATTTATTAGCACAACAAAAGAATACCGTCCGCATAGCGTCAACACAAAAATAGTGTATGATAAATACCAATCGCGTGAATTGTGCCAGAATAAGTATAATAAATGACAGGAATTTGTACCCAATATATTGCAATAAATCATCAGCACAACTATAGCGTTTCTTATCTTCTTATATACACGTAACTTTGCCCGTTCCCCTCGTAGAAACACCGCCACAGTCAAATAAAAGGCTAACAATTTGTGCTTTAAAGTATAAAAGGCATATCTACAAGGGCCTTTTTCTAATATTCTAATATCTGTTGAATAAACAGACATTCAGACAATATTGTCATATGCAAACTACTTTTATCTGAATGTATGTTTGAAGAAATAGTAAATGGATGCTACTATAGTAGTTTAACTTTGGAACCTAATTGAGTCTTAAAACAAAGTTCAACATTTAAAACATGTCCATTTGCCCAGGTGATGTGGTACGTAATCAGAGTTAAAAAATGTTGACTTGTGTTTCCCTTGAAGTTTTGTAACGAATGTTTCTGAATTAGGGGGCCGTTTCACTAACATACTTAAGTATACTTAAGGAAGGATGTACGCCAATTTTTAGCGCAACTCTAAGTTATGGAAAAAGAGCGTTTTACCATAAGAAAACTCAGGTCACTTTTCCTATAAGATTAGGCAAGCACAGACCATCCATAACGTTTCACATAGCGTATATATGGCTGCAGCACTTAACATACCTTTAAGGAAATGCTAGTGAAACAGTACCCTGATTTACAGCTTTTATCCTTACATGCCATTTTATGAATTTTTGTAACAAGTGTTTCCGAATCAGGGGGCCGTTTCACTAACATTTCCATAAAGTTATGTTAAGAGTGGCATCCATATTTACGCTATGTGAAACGTTATGGACGGTCTGCGCTTGCCTAAACTAATGGGAAAAGTTACGCCAGTTTTCTTGTGGAGCAACGCTCTTTTTCCATAACTTAGAGTTGCGCTAAACATTGGCCTAAATCCCTCCTTAATCATACTTAAGTATGTTAGTGAAATGGCCCCCAGAGTTTCAGTTTTTATCCTTATGTGCCCTTGTATGACGTCTAGCCTACGGTCTAGCCAAGCTATAATTCACTGCCAGTCATTCATCCTGATTAAAACTGACGTCTTATACAAGGATAATCTGACTGAACATTGATCCTAAAATGTCTAGTTATACCAGAGCAACGAACGAACATGAACTTAAAACTATTTTACAAATATATTTAAATTAGTGTACTTCTTCTGCTTCATGTGTTCGATTTACATGATCGAAAATCTGGAGAGCCGGTTTGGGTTTATTTGTTAGTGCGTGTAGGGGGTGTAATAATACACGCTGTACTTCAATACTAAAACTAGAAAAAAACACTAAAACTAGACTTTTTTCATTTGGTTTCCTTTGTGTGTTTACATGTACGATACATGTTGGTTATTATTTTGCTTTCCTTATAATATAATATATTTTAAACTCTTCCGGACGTTTTTACTTACCAAATCGTGTTTGTTGCAATAACATCATCTATCGTAAAAAATAGAATAAATAATAATGTACTTAAATACAAGATGATAAATACATGTATGTCATAAAAAAAGTGTCTTAAAACTCTATACAGCTTTCTTTGAACATCACTTCAATTTATGTTGTGTTAAGTATTACGAACTATGAATTACTTCAAAATGCTAAAGGTTGTATCACCTTATTCAAATAACAAACAAGGAATGTGTTTTTTAAATTGATGTTTAAATGTTATCCATGTAGAATGTAATAAGACACTGTAATACACTGTAATTCAAATATGTGAGTCTTTAAAACATTTAAAAGAAAGGTAATGTTTCATATTTGTACCTGCCTTTATTGTGAAAAACGGTATTATCTTGTGTCAAAACCGGGAGAATAAATACTGGTAAAATGTTGCTTGGTGACCCCCCATATTATTTGATGAAATTATGTGCATGTAGTGTTGCAAATGTGTATTTTACACACTTCTTAATCCTTAAAAATAAGGCTTAAAGAAAAAAACTTGCTTTGCAAAGACATATGTGATAAAACACATACTTATATAGATCGTCCGTGCCAACAAAACAGTAAAATATAAATGCAACAAAAATAAATTATGACACAGTATATCCTTTGTATGCAATTAAATCGGTAGTTCGACAAAGCTAAGTCCGACATAGTTAATCCAAAACTATAAATCAGTTTTAGAACGAGATACACATAAACGACTGTATGCATATTAGTCCACCTAACCGGTTGCAGCCAACGACTTTTAAACGAGTTTCCCTTACTTCTGTCGTTGGTCAACACATAAATTAACCCCTGTGTCATTCAAGCTGATGTATTCTGCTATGGCCCTAGACGACATCAATCAACCCATTACGCTTATAAGGTGTTACTTCTAGCACCATTATCTTTTGATGCTATATTTCCAATAGTTTAAGGCAACTATATTGTATACAAATTTCCTACAGACGATGCATGTATTGGCAAATCACGTTGTCTGTATGGTAGAGTTACTATACAGACCAGTCATATTTCCAATACAATGTCTAATTGTAATTTCCGTTGCTCTTTTGCATAGAAAAGACTAGGGAACCGTCTGTTAAACACCAATTATTAGCAAACACAGACACATTACTTCTTTTTAACTGGATTGCACTAGACGAAACAGTTTAATTTTGGTAATAACGACCAATCCAAAATCGAGGTCAAACTTATTTAGTTTATTAATGTTTGGACAAAAACAAACTAAGTTTTGGTAAACATTAAGCATACAATAGGAATATCCCAATTTTATGAGGTCCCATCTCACCGTTGATGACGTTTAGAAGGAATAAACAAAGCAACATTTCTTGGGTGACGTATATTGCACAACTTCTCAACCATATTAGCGATGTTCCTGATTCGGAAGTCAGTAAGTTTAATTTAGCACTATTATTGCCCATATACATAAAAGAAACATGCATAGGTAAGTACACACAAACTCAAACTGGCACTTGAATAAAGAGGAAAACTCAATTAAGGTGGTGATACATGTTGAAATGCCCAAAGCAGCCCCCAAAAAGTCCATTAGTCATTTTCAAAAACTAGAGATGATATTGAAATGAAATAAGCAAAATACTGTGAGGTTACCTCAAAAGTACCAATTTTTATTAATAAAACATAAAATTAATTGTTAATTAACCACTAATTAGCCAAAACAATGGAT
>Ga0224511_10005235_pt1 | contig 10109 bp, 6 predicted proteins | sample SF_May12_sed_USG_2_FD_169988 | JGI IMG/M metagenome (GOLD analysis project Ga0224511, IMG submission 169988) | Sediment microbial communities from San Francisco Bay, California, United States - SF_May12_sed_USGS_8_1 | ecosystem: Environmental > Aquatic > Marine > Sediment | place: USA... | reverse complement strand
GAACATTTCATGACATAAAGCACTTTCCATAGCGCTTCATGAATTTGCATATCACACCAAGCTTCAACATAGACCGTCTCTGTAAAACAGCCTCTGTTTTACTTTTTCTTGTTATGTTTTAACAGTATAACATTCTATGTACTTAATATGTTTGTAAAGCATGTCAGCACACATTATAATGCTATTTTCGTTGCAGATATGTTTAAAAAGCCACCGGAAGAACGGTTAGGTTAGTATTTTAGTTTATATATTGGGCTACACGGTGTAACATCATCGCCGCATAAACGCATTTTAGCACACCTGAGCACAAAGTGCTCAAGGTGAGCTTTTGTGATTGCTTATTGTCCGTCGTCCATCGTCCGTCCGTTCGTCCGTGCGTCATCAATTTCTTTAAACAACTTCTCCTCTGAAACCACTCATTGGATTTTGACCACACTTCACAGGAATGATCCCTGTGTGGTCCTCTACCACAATTGTTCAAACCGTTCCAGTTGGTTGCATAGGTAGGTCACGGGGTCAAAAAATAGGTTTTCAAAATGCAATTTACACAAATCTTCTTGTCGGAAACTACAAGGCCCAGAGCTTTGATATTTGTTGTATAGCATTATCTAGAGGTCCTCTACCAAATTAGTTTAAATTATGCCTCTGGGGTCAAAATTGACCCCGTCCAGGGAGTTACAATTTTACATTAAATTATATAAGGAAAAGTTCAAACTTCTTCGCTTGAACCGCTAATGGAAATTCGACCAAACTCAACAGGAATGGTCCCTGGGTGGACCCCTACCGAAATTGTTGAAATGGTTATGATTGATTGCATAAGTAGGTCACGGGGTCAAAAATTAGGTTTTCAAAATGCAATTTTCAAAAATCGTCTTGTCTGAAACTACAAGGCCCAGAGCTTTCATATTTGGTATATAGCATCATCTAGAGGTCCTCTACCAAAATTGTTCAAATATGCATCTGGGGTAAAAAATTTACCCTGCCCCGGGGGTCACAATTTTACATTGAATTATATAAGGAAAACTACTTACAAATTACTTCCTCTCTTAAACTACTTATGGAAATTTGACCAAACTCAGCAGGAATAATCCCTGGTCCCCAACCAAAACTGTTGAAATGATTCTGATTGGTTGCTAAAAAGAATGTTCAAATTCTGCCCCAAGTATAAAAGGGAGCCCTGCCTGGGGGCATATCTGATTTATATAGTTAGAGTAATATAGGAACATATTGAAATACTTGTGATATTTAAAGCAGTAACTTATATGCGCCGACTCTCAACACACAATGTAGTTGCTTGTATGCAGTACAACTGTGTCTGTCTGTCACATAAATAGCATTGATTTAACCATTTAATATAATCTTAAAAATAGAGTTACTATACTTGAACAAAACGATGCTGATGACGAAGGTATTCGTCCGCTTCGAATCTTTCTATTTGACATTTTTTCTCACTTTTAGATATGGACATTACTAAAATGTAGATGTTTTTTCCCATTTTCTTTAATATATCTTTTTGAAATTGAAACTAATAAATATTAAAATGTTTAATTAATAAATGCACAGGTACTAAATCTACAAATAAAATGTTTAAACGTCTCTTTTTATTTGCTTCTTGTAATAAATCAAATAAAGCTCGCAAAAAAACTCTTAACAATCATGTTTCCGATGTGGCTTAACATGATTAATTTTAAAAGTAGAAAATTCGCCACGTCTTTGTAGTCAATTTCATTAAAATTGTAAGCATTGTGTGTGAAGCTGTGCACATGCTTTAATTATGTGTAGCGATATTTAATTTAACAACATCGTCACGTTACGACTATGAGACAATATGTTTAATAAAATAAAATCTGATATATATATAATACACTGTAACTTTAATAATTTATGAAGTTCAAAGAGCCATGTTTTTCCATTAATTTCTGCCATGGGGTTATTAATTTATTAACAAAATCTTTAAAAATCAACCATAACAATATTGATATTTGATATTTCGAGTATAACATCATCTAGTGAACTTGTACAAATAGTTTTCAAATCTTCCATTAAGAAACAAAAGGGGGCCGGTCAGAGGGCTTGAAGAAGTTTAAAATAGTTATATTTGAAAATCTTTAAAAAATCTTCTTGTCAAAAACCAGGATTTTTGCATACTGTGTACATATCCTTTGCGTACTGCGTACCGTCTAAAAACCCTGAATACTGCGTACCAAAAATGGACATTTATGTTTTAAATAACTGGACTTATAACTAAAAAAAGCCAGCTCTACTGCTAAGTTCTAAAATAAGCTCCCATTTTCAACACATTTTTACTTTTTGAATAAAGTTTAAAAGATCCCCAAAAAGTCAAGATGACCTCTAGTTTGAAAATGCTGGGGTCCAAATGCCAAATGCTAAGGAAACCCCTGTGCGAATCTTGTTTTTGGCTACTGCTATTGAAATACTTGTAAACATGTTTGACATGTGGTCTGAGATTAAAATTTATTGCACACTAATGAATTAAACCCAAAATGAAAATGCTTACATCAAATTAAGTGAAAGGCAATGTCCCTAAACCTGATCAGTTTACATTTTCCAACATTTCATGTTTAATTATAAATTAAGGAAAGTTTTCTTTTTCAATCTGCCGGTGGACATTTTTTGGAAAGACTCTCGTATATCCAGAATATAAAAAATAATTGGCCCTAGTAGCACACATTTCCCTTTAGAAACCACTTACGATTTTTACTACTTTGCTACTTCTACGTAATGGTAACCACTGCCCCAACCCCAGCCCCGGCGTGCTTGTGGGCATAGCAGGGGCCCTTCCTATGAATTTTTTCAAAGACCCCAAAATTTGTGCAATGGGGACAAATCGCTTGTGCATCACTATTGACTTTTTGCAAAGGACGTTGAGAAAGTCAACCTTATAAAAACATTTATATCACTGGATTTGTAGGTGATCATAGCTTTAACATGTACATCTACCTTCATACTTTTACATGCTTTTGTGTTTGTACAGGTCAGAGAAAACTATTTCCAAACCATTTTCAGCTTAGAACATACATCTTTAAAACTATTTACATTCGATTAAAAACCACCATGGTTTAATAATTTTAAATAAACTTTTAACAAGGTATGTTGCTATAGTAATATCACATTAGGGCCACGAAAAATGATTGAATTGTTCCTTTAGATACACATTTCGTTATATATATTTGACAAAAATAACATTCATCGTGGTAACGTCTAGTTTAAAGCTTGGTTAAGTGAACAAAAATCTTAGTCCGATTGTGATGATTTTTTGTCATCGTATTGTGTACTAATATGTGTTTTAATTGTCTTATGCGGCAAAGGTGTGCCTGTTTGTCGCATTAAAAATGTGTTTATGCGTTTAATGTCACCGCATAAACGTGGTTTCGATTATGCGGCGGTGCTGTTACGCGGTGTTGCAAGGCAAGGTGGTCGCATGTGTATTTTGGACTTAATGAAACACATATGATAAAAAGGTCATACAATAAAAAAGCTAAAAGAAACGCATAATACAAACAATTATAATCAGAAAAAATGAATACGTCTGTAACCACTTGGGTTTTATTTTTCGTTCGTAAGAGAATGCGTTCGAACCAGAAATAGATCCTTCTTTGACTCATATAGGCAACACATACTAATTGCTTCGTTAAATCAAATACTAGTAGCCTCTTGTCATAGGGTCTTGTCATGCTTATAACCTTCGAATTATGTAGATTAAAAATACCTGCAATTTATAAAATGTCTTGTTTGAAAATTATATTTTTTCTACAGAAACCGATATACATGTGTAAATGTAACTCGTGGTTCTTTTTTGCTACTATTACATGTAGTCCTAATAGATAAATAGCCATTAAATCTAATTTTACATGCTATCTATCTACCTTTTATACAATTAGTTATCCTAACAATATTTTTATAACGTTTTCAGGTTCTAATCGGTATGACGAAAAAGCATTGCAAACGTATTACAGGATTTTAGAGGAGGGAAAAACAGAAAATAACAGAATACGCCTCATGGTTGTTGGCATGTATGGAGTCGGCAAAACAACGTTGGTCAATAACCTTATAGAAAACCTTGCTAAACAAACCCGGGATCTACAGAGGCAAACTAGTGTTAGTACAGAAGGAATCGATGTTCATTTGTGTGAGATTACTGAAGATAATAAATGGAAGACACTGACATCAAAAGAAAGTAAGAAACATATGACACATGTATTAGAAAAAGCATTACAATCACAACGACAGTGTGATGATGCATTACCTACAACGTCGGGAAAAGAACACGTTCTGAAAAAAGATAGAGTACACGTGTTAGGAGACGTTTTACAAAAGGAAAAAAAGGAAGTTCCGAAAGGGAGAGAACAATCTCAAGGCTCTTCTCTTCCTCTCATCTCAGTCTGGGACTTTGCTGGTCAAAATGTGTATTATTCGACACACCATTTCTTCTTAAACGAAGGGTCCATATATCTTCTCTTGATGGACATGGCAGAAGATATAAACTCAACAGAAACGAAACAAAAGGACATAATTGAATCCTTCAAGTTTTGGATAAATTCAATCCACATGTACAGCACTATGTACGATACGGTAAAAGAAACCAAACCGACAATTGTTCTTGTTGGCACGCACAAAGACAAAATGAATGGAACAGATGATGAGAAAATAGACTACATGAAACGATATTTCAACAAAGCTCTTGAACCATTTGAAGATAACAAGGACATTATGAGTCGTATCTGTGAAAAGATGTTTCTCGTCAACAATTACGATGCTAATGAGCCTGAATATGCGAACATCCGAGAGGAGGTCAGAAACCTTGCAGAAAATCACTACTATTGGAACGAAAAGCAACCAGTGAAATTTGTCCAGTTAGAAAAAGCACTTGATGACGAACGCAAAAAAGGAAATGAAATCATCACATTTGACGAGGTGCGTGAGCTTAACAAAAACTTTCCTGCTCCGCTTGAAAGTGACAATGACATAACAGATTTCTTGAAGTTGCAGCACATGCAGGGCAATGTTCTCTTCTTTGATACGGATGCACTCCGAAGTCACGTGATTTTGTCACCTCAGTGGATAATCAAAGCATTCAAATGCTTTATTAATCACAAGGAAACGCATGTAACGCCGACACTTTTAAGCCAGTGGAAAGACTACAGGCGTGTGGCAAAACTGAGCGAAGAACTTTTGAAAAACATTTTGGAAAAATCTAAGTATCGACTTCATTGCCAGATTGAAGTTGTAATCAGTTACATGGAGCATCTCCATGTTATGGCAAAACCTATTTGTCCAGAAGACTTTCCTGAAGATGACGAATGTATGGGAAAAGATGCAAGCACAATAGATAAAAAAGCAAGGGAAGTCATTCGCCAGCCAAAAAAGCATTACAATTTCTATATTGTGCCTTGTCAGCTTCAAACGAAACATGATGAAGACATTGAAAAGCTAACAAATCCAGAAAACTGGTTTCAATCGCATGCGCTCTGCTTTGTTTTCAAAGAAAGGTTTATGCCTCCTGCAACATTTCACCGACTTGTTGTAGCTTGTATGCGGGAATGGGAAATAGCACAAGCGGAAGGCGCGTTTATGGTGTACAATCGATTTGGAGCTTTTAAAACATGCCCAAGGTCACAATTGCGTATTTGGTACTGGGACCATATTATATATGCAAAAATGGTTTTCAAATCAAAGAAAGAGCAGAATGACGACGCTATTGACCCGAATACATGCCAAAACTGCAGGCGTATTTTGTATGAGAATTTAATGGCTATATTAGGCCTTCTTCCGCGATCAGCCAACATGTCGAAAACTACGCCATATGAGGAGTACATACAGTGTCCACACTTGACAGATCACAACAAAGGTCTGTTGAAAGTCAATGACTGTATAGTCAACAATGAACTTACGTGTGCAGATGACCACAAGGACAATGAATCGCATTTGATGGACAAGCACGATGTTCTGAAATTCTGGTTCAAAGATACACTTGCTGAAATCGACGACAACAGAGATCGAGATTTTGATAGAAAGCCAACTGACGAAGACCTCTCAAAAATCGCACGATCGCTGGAGAAGATGAAAGAGTTTTGGCTTCTTGGCATTGAATTAGGTTTACCAAATATTAAGTTGGAACAAATCAAAATGAAAGTCTATGACAAAAGGCACGATTACCGGCAAGCGTTCATTTTCAATGTTTTGGTTGAATGGAAGAATTCTAAGTGCGAGAGCTTACCAAAGCTAAGAAAAACAATCAGAGCTGTCCAAAAGAATCAGAATCATTTTATTGACATATATGACAAACTTGATGTGAATGAGTCATGAAATCCTGCCGGCAACGGAGGTCAGTGTTGCTAGATGTCGTGAAGTAATATAAATTGAAGAGGTGTTCAAAGAAAGAATGTTGTAAACAATGTAGATATGTCAAGTTTAAGGGAACCGTGGCGAAATGGCCTTAACAAAAACTAACGCACAGAACGACACAAAAACACGTAGAACACCATGACGCAACAGACATTTAGAAAAAAACTATTTTTTTGTGTTTTTCGGGTTTTTATTTTTTATTTTTTATAATTTCTTAAATGAATTCTCCAAGAAAGGTTGAGTTACCGCCTAAGTACGGTCAATGACTTTCATTGGGAGTTTAAACCAGTTTTAAGCTATAGCAAACCTCACTCTTTCTTAACATTTGTTGGAGAAAAAAAAGAAAAAAATGCATTTACTCCCTCCAACCAGGCCACTTAGAAGCTGAACAGGACGATAGGAAAGTAAAAAGAAGTAAAATTAAAAAGAAAGGGGTGAAAAAATTGAGAAATCTAAGTACAAACGTCTTCTGTCTGTGAAAATCATCACAGGTCCGTGGCAGAATGACCAAGGCTAAAAAAGGCACATGTTAATCGTTGGTTTAGTGAAATAATTGGGAATTTGGCGCGAAATGTAAAGTTGAATTTTTTTAATTCAGATTTTGCATAATATTAGGTAGACCTTTATGATACGCCACTGTACATGTTAAGTGTATATTCAACATAAAATAGTTAAACACACATTTGTATGATATAATGTTTTCCTTGTGTTATAAGGTATTCTTAAAACGTTTGCACATATTTGTTGAATGTAGTTGTACTGAAGAACATAAGAGCATTACTGTTGTTAGAGAGGTTTTGTTTGGCTAGATATTAATTGTTTTAAAGCAGTGTATATTTTTATATTTTTAGTTGTCTTAAGGTGAGACCTTTGTAATGGATTTTGCAGCTAGGAAGAGATTTATAATATAAATTGAAAAGATGCACAAATAACGAATGCTGTAAACAATGTATATTTTTATTTACATATATGCCATTTTAAGACGATCAACCGCACAACTTTTCTCAGTTTTTGCTTTTTGATTTTATAAACAAGATTGAAAATTCATATTTAAGGGAGATAATAAGGTATAAAATTACTTCCCTTTAATTTAATTTAAGCACATATAGGTAACTTGCTTTTTAAAAAGATTTTTCTACGGTTGAAAAGTAAAACCATAATATATATCACATTTTAATGAAAAACTCTTGTTTATTTTTTATAAAAAATACAAATGTGTATCCTTTATAGTCCATAACAAAGGTCTTACCTTAAATTGCATAACTGTTACTACCGGGGTATACTTAACCAAACAATGAACGCACCATCTAATTAAAAACTTTATTTCTCAAATTTATCAGGTCGTATCTACAATATTAATGTATAAACTATTAAATAAATCATTTTTCAAAGTGTTTCTTTTTCAAAAATGTTTCACATTCATTTAATTAACTGTTACTTTTAACGACCGATTACTAGCACAAAGTAAAAGTCACCTCTTCAAAAGTGTGTACGTCCTCTCTTTTTTACAAAAACGGGGTCACTTATGGTGTCTTGTTGAATAAAGAACAGTTTTACTGTTACAATTGGCAACGCTCGCCACACTTCATAAAGTCCAGCCTCGAGCGGTTGCAACGTCTGTGGCTGTGCAAGACGTTACAAACACGTCGTCCATGCGCATCCCATTTGGGCTTTATCGAGAATAAATCGCGCGGGCCTGTTCTCTGTGTACTGTGTTCATGACATCAATATAACCCAACTTAACAATGACGTCGTGTTAAAATTGAACCTACGTACGGTCGGTGTGTGCGGATATTTCATACTCGCAACCGGTTAATTTATGTCTGTTGGCTTGTTTGACCACCATGTTTTCCTACACTTGCTGCAGCTGTCTAAGTTGCTGGTCGTTTTGGTTCACTAAATTTTAAAACTGTTATTTTGTTGTATTTAGGTTTTGACGTCAATAGTACCTTAAACGTACCTGAAGGCGATATATCAGACATTGACGTTCTCACAGAACAAATGCTTGCTTCTGAAAAAAGATGTTTAAGTTATTGTTATACACCCACCTTTCTGTGTGTGTATATTTTCGGGATTATTCTGTTTATTGCGGTTTACAACAAAATATCAAAATACTTTCGGCGTCTCGATGTGATTGGCCAAAATCTATATGGTTTTTGCGCGAACCATGTTTTCTTTATTTATTATCAGCATATTTAGCTTTATCGTAACATTAAAAGTTTCTGATATCAATTCAGTAATGCAAAGCATTTGTTCATTTCCATAATGACCCGGCTTCCACATTCACTAGCAAAAATCTACACTTAGGTGACCTCGTGATGACATAATCATGTAAACATCGTTTTGTAAGTTAGACCTTTGTCATTAAGTGGCAGTTTAAATTTCGTTAAAAAGTTACATGAACAAAAATGTTATTTAAAAACAACATGGTGCGTTCATTGTTTGGTTCAGTATATTATGCTGTAAAATGAATTTCCTTCTCGAAATCTAATCAGGAGGAAGGGGAATGATGCTTATAATTGATAGTTTTAATATTAGGCTATGCCATATTGGAATTTTGTTAAGCGTCAACTCAAGTTTGACAGACCTAGATACCTTTTCACAAAAACACACAAAGCGAAAACGAAAACACAAACATTTTACGCCAAAAAACGCGTTATATTTTTAAATGGAAAAAAAACATCATCATTATATGAAACAATAGTCTAAATTACTTATGAAGTGACTAGTTTAAGCAAATACTTAAAACATATGGTTTGTTGTAAAATGACTAGTGTTTTTTTTTCACGTTAATTATATCTTGTATTAATGGTACAACTATGGAAATATTGTCTCAACGTATTTGTAGGTAAGAAGGACTATTTTTTTGTTTTGTTGGTTTAATGTACATTCGGTGACACAATTTGACCCGCAAAATGCATTATAATAATTATGTGTACTTGTAATGAAATGACTCTAAATAATTACAATAATAAATTAAAACGTGTATGTAGAATAATGTTAATTAGTTTATGCGAAAAGGTTATCTCGCGAAATTGAATAGTTATTTAAATAAAAAAAAACAAATAGAAGGAACAAAGAATGTCTGTTTGTTTTCACTCACTTTGACGTTGAATAACCATGTTAGAGTGCGATACTTACACAGCGTTTGATACAAAATCGTAGATATTGTCTTTACATGTTCATTTCTTAAAATACTTTTTTATTGTTACATTAAAAATGTGTTTGACAACGTTAACATGAAACCTAACTTACTAGTTTTGCCTTTAAAGTTACATATGATTGTTGAAAACCACATTTACAAATCTTTGAAAATTACATTTAAAGCTGTCATGATACATGCTATAAAACTGAATTAGTAAAATATTTTTGTGATGCTCACTTTAGAAGCAAAACCAGTATGTTACCAAAGTTAACATTTATTCTCTTTATTATTTAGCCTTTTATATGTGTAGTTAGTGAATTTGATGATGATGATGATGATGATGATGATGATGATGATGATGATGATGATTTATATTTATATTTTTTCGTTTTGCTGGTGTAATGAATAAGATGACGACGATGGAGATGTTGATGATGTTGCTGATGCTGATGATAATGATGTAATGATGATTGATAATGATGTTTTCTTAGTTTTTGCTAATGTAACGTAAAAAAGATGATAATAATGATGTAATGATGATTGATAATGATGTTTTCTTAGTTTTTGCTAATGTAACGTAAAAAAGATGATAATAATG
>Ga0224511_10005234_pt1 | contig 10109 bp, 8 predicted proteins | sample SF_May12_sed_USG_2_FD_169988 | JGI IMG/M metagenome (GOLD analysis project Ga0224511, IMG submission 169988) | Sediment microbial communities from San Francisco Bay, California, United States - SF_May12_sed_USGS_8_1 | ecosystem: Environmental > Aquatic > Marine > Sediment | place: USA... | reverse complement strand
TCCGGAATATAAAGCGCGGCCTGGCTTTGGTAGTCAAAAGGGGACTCGATGGAAAGATTTGCGGCCTCGGCCCCCAGCCCCAGCCGCTTTGTGATGAAAGAAAAATCGTCCGACGTGGCCAGGGTGGCGGAGGTGAACACAACGCTCTGGGTCCTGGAATAAAGCTTTTCCACCAGGTGGGACGACACATCGATGGGGGAGGAGTGCATGAACACCCCGCGCCCACGGGGCTCTATCCAGTAGACGTTATCCTTCTCCTCCATGGCCAGATAGCTGGTCAGACCCTGGGCGATATCCTCGAACCGGATGGCCAGGGCCTTGACGCTGTCCGGGGCGTTTTTCAAAGTGGAAAGGAAATCCGACACCAGCGACAGCGAACCGGCCAGACGCTCGGCCCCCTCGGCCAGCCTTTGCGCCTCCCCTTTGGTCAGCCGCCGTTTATCGTCCCGCCCCCCCCGCACAGTGGAGAAGAACAGATCCGCCCGGTCCGGCAGGGTGGAGATGATTCTGGCCGCGTCCGCCGAAAACAGATTCGCCGCCTTGAGCTCCCGCTCCGCGTCCCTGGCCGCTTCGGCGACCCTGTAGCTGGAGAGGGTGACGCCGAAGTATGAAGTGGCGATATCCTCCACCAGATGCGCCTCGTCGAATATCACGGCGTCGTATCGGGGGATCACCTCGCCGAAAGAATCCTCCCGCACCGCCAGGTCCGCGAAAAGCAGATGATGGTTCACCACCACCAGATCCGCCTCGGCGGCCTTGGCGCGCATGGCGTTGACGAAACATGACTCGTTATATTTGCAGCTGGCCCCCAGGCACAGCTCCGACTTGGAGCATATCTCCCCCCAGGCGGAGTAGTTATCCGGCAGGATGTCCAGCTCCGCCCTGTCGCCGGTGGCGGTGGTCCGGGCCCAGTCGAGCACCGTTTCAAAAAGTGTGGCTTCCCCTTTTGCGGCGAACAGCGGCCGCTGGGCGAAGTTGTCGAGCCTGCGGCGGCAAATGTAGTTGCCCCGCCCTTTCATGATGGCGGCGCGGATCGGCGCCCCGAATATCCGGGAGACCATGGGAATATCCTTGCCCATGATCTGTTCCTGCAGGTTTTTCGTGCCGGTGGAGACCACCACCTTGAGCCCGCACAGGATGGTGGGGAGGAGGTATGCGATGGTTTTCCCCGTGCCGGTGCCCGCCTCCACCAGCAGCGCCTTTCCCTGGGTTAGGGCGTCCAGGCAGCCCTGGGCCATTTTCACCTGGCCGGGGCGGCTTTCATACTCCTTGCCCATGACGGAGGCAAGAGCGCCACCGGGGCCCAGCAGGTTTTCGAGCTTCTGTTCCATCGGATTTCAATGAACCGGCGGATTGTCTGGATTCACCGGGGAGAAACACTTCATGAAAAATATTCTCCACCGCTCCCTTCGTGGGATCTTTTGGCGCCCTTCCCCCACCTGCAAAAGCAGGCGGGAAAGGAATGCGTCGGCATATCTTGCTTCAGGAGGCGCCGGGGAGACTCTTCCGCCAAAAAAAGGCTCCCCGCATAACAATATCCACAATCCGTCTGGTTACATGCTCCGCCCCACGGCTTCGGCCACCGGTTTGAGCTCTTTCATCAGGGCTTCGAACTTTGGCGGTTTCAGCGACTGCGGTCCATCAGAGAAAGCCTCCTCCGGTTTCCAGTGGACCTCTATGAGCAGTCCGTCGGCTCCTGCGGCCACCGAGGCCTTGCTCATGGCGTTGACGTATTGCCAGTATCCGACGCCATGGCTGGGATCCATCACCACCGGCAGATGGGTCAGCTCCTTGAGCACCGGGGCGGCGGAAATATCCATGGTGTTTCGTGTGGCTTTTTCGAAGGTGCGGATTCCCCGCTCGCAAAGGATCACCTCGTGGTTCCCCTCGGAGAAGATATACTCGGCGCTCATCAGCCATTCCTCAATGGTGGTGGCCAGCCCGCGCTTTAGCAAGATCGGTTTTCGCAGCTTTCCCACTTCCTTCAGCAAGGAGAAGTTCTGGGTGTTTCTGGCGCCGATCTGCAGTATGTCGGAATATTCATAGACCAGGTTCACCTCCCGAGGGTTCATCACCTCCGTGATGATGGGCAGGCCAGTGGCCTCGGAGACATGGCGAAGAAGCTTCAAACCCGCCTCCTCCATCCCCTGGAAACTGTATGGCGAAGTCCGAGGCTTGTATGCCCCGCCGCGCAGGATCTTGGCGCCGGCGGCCTTGACGGCCAGGGCGGTCTGCATCAGCTGCTCCTCGCTTTCCACGCTGCATGGGCCGGCCATCACCACGATCTCCTTGCCGCCGATCTTCACACCCTTCACATCGATGATGGTCGGTTCCGGAGTCACCTCCTTGGAACATAGCTTGTACGGCTTGAGGATGGGCATGACGCTTTCCACATGGTGAAGCGACTCCAGAGCCTGCAGACGCGCCTTGTCCCTGGCGTCGCCCAGGGCGGCGATGACAGTCCTCACCTGGCCGGCGAGAACCTTTGGCGTGTAACCGAAATCGGTGATTCTTTTTTCCACATCCGCGACGTCCTGCTTGGTCGCCTCGGCTTTCATAACAATAATCATTTGCGCACTCCAGAAAAAGTCCATAAACCCAAAGGCGCCTCCAAGAGCCGCGGCCAAGGGCAGAGATGAAATATTAAGCGATCCTGACCCAAGATACAATAAATCTTGATTGTTCACAAAGACGCTGGCGTCATTTGGGTAATGTTGATGTATAATGTCGGCTCCATATTCGCCGGAGTGGTGGAACTGGTAGACGCGCGGGACTCAAAATCCCGTATGGGCAACCATGTGTCGGTTCGATCCCGACCTCCGGCACCAAACCTGGCCTCCCTTTCCTTTCGCCTTGCGCCGCAGCTTCCTGGATAACCATCCGCTTGCAAGGGCCAATTGGTCGAGGGCAAAACCCCCTTTGGCACGCTTGCTCCCCGCGAAGCGCCATCCCATGGATTGATGAGCTTGCCACGATTTTGGCCTGAAAAAAGGCCCTTGAAAAATATTCAATTAATAGAGATGATTTTCTTTCGGAATGGTAGTAGAATACCCAGACAAATTCATGTAAAGTATCTTTCGCAGGGGATACAATAAAGAATAAAGGTGTGAAATGGCTGACCTGGATCCAAACATCAGGGTGCTTGTTATAGACGACTTCGCCACGATGCGCAAAATCGAGCGCAATATTTTATCCCAGCTTGGGGTGAAGAATGTGGATGAGGCCGACGATGGCACCACGGCGCTACCCAAAATCCAACAGAATAAATACGATGTTATTCTGCTGGATTGGAATATGCCGCAAATGAGCGGCCTGGAGCTTTTAAAGGCGGTTCGCGCTGATCCTAACACCAAAAATGTGCCGATCATCATGGTCACCGCCGAAGCTTTGAAGGACAATATCGTGGCTGCGGCGCAAGCCGGGGTTAACGACTACGTGGTGAAACCTTTCACTGCGGCTGTTTTGCAGGAAAAACTGACCAAGGTTCTGCGATAGAGTTCTTGACGAAAGTTCCCCTCACTGCGTGCAGGGGAACGGTTTTTCATATCGAAAATGCGATCAGTTGCCCATATGGCTGACTGTATCGCGTTCCGGCGCGTCTCCCTGCGCTAACCTTCGCCCCTTTTCTGTCAATCCATTTATATGCTCCCCGGTTACCGGGGGAAACACCGTTACCGTTCGCGACAAGGCCCCATAACCCGCCTGGCCTTTCTGGCTTTTCTACATACTCCAGATAATCAACAAGTTACATCCCCACCCCTATGATCAAATAAACGGCATGGGTTTTGCCTTATATACCCACAGGGGCGTTGCAAGCCCTGTTGCGGGCGCCATGGGCGACAATCCCAGGCCCGGCCGAGCCTCATCTAACACATTCAAGAGGGCGATATGAAGCTAAGATTCGAAAAAGAGCAAAAGGTATGTAAAATTGGCGGTCGTGTGGTGGGCGGCCAGCCGGGGAACAACCCTCCTTTGATGATCGGCAATATGTTCTGGCCGGGGGACAAAATCGTCCAATCGCGCAAAGAGGGAAAGTTCGACCGGGAAGAGGCCACCAACCAGATCCGGCGGCTGGAGGAGCTGGAAAAGAAAACCGGCCTGCCATCCCTGGTGGACATGGTGGCCAACACCGGCGACGAGATGAAGCACTATATCGACTTTTTCGTGGAGGCCACCGAAGAGTCGGGGATGCCTTTTGCCACCGACGCTTACAAGACAGAGGTGAAGCGGCCTTCGGCCGAGCATGTGGCCTCTATTGGCCAGATGGACCGCTACCTGTACAACTCCCTCTCATTCTGGGAGAAAAACCTGGAAAAGGAGATCGAGGAGATCGCCAAGCTGGGGGTGAAACATGTGGTGCTGGGGCTGTGGGACGCCCAGGACGACTTTTCCACCGGCCGGGTGAAGTGCCTGGACGACATGTGGAAGCTGCTGGAGCCATATAATTTCGAAACCATCTTGTGCGATTGCTCCGTCATGAGCCTCCCCACATCGATGATCTGCAATGTGTCCATGGAAAAGATCAAGGAGAAACATGGGCTCCCCGCGGGCAGCGGCCCGGCCAATGGGGTGTATATGTGGATGAAAAACGCCAAGGAGTTGGGGGGCAAGGACGCCTTCGCCGGGGTGGACTCCGCCACCGAGGCGATCTCCTCCCTGGGGGCGGACTGGCTGATGTATGGCCCTGTGGACTCTATGGACCGGATCTTTCCCGCCGTGGCCATCGCCCAATGTAACTTCGCCTCCATGGTGATGGATGAATACAAGGAACTGCCGGAAAACGAGAACCACCCCTTCCACCTGCTCTTTCCCGATGTGGTGAAGCAGTTCCACGACAAGCTGGCAGGTGTGGAAAAGAAGCGCAAGTGGCTTAAGAAGTAATCCGCTGGCAGGGATGGCAAGGGGGCTGGCTCTCCAGCGAGTTGGCCGCCTTGCTGTCAGTGGGCCGATGGACGGTCGGCTGGCTGATCAGGGTCCCTCTCCCCATCTCCGCCCGCATCCACAATCAACGCAAGACCGCCCCCTGTTCGATATACCATCCAGGCGGCCCCCGCCCCCAGCACCGATCCACCGGCGATATCCATGGGAAAGTGGACCCCCAGATAGACCCTGGAGAGCCCCACCATCGACGCCCAGGCCAACAGCGCCACCACGGCGGCGGGTGTTCTGATCAGCAGGGCGAAGAAGATGGCGGCGCCGAAGGCGGTCTGGGTATGGCCCGAGGGGAAGGTGCGGTGATATAGCTGGGAGAATGGCGCGCGCACCCTGGCTTCACCTTTGTTTATCATTTCCGCAAAATGCGCCAATGGCCTGTCTTTGGGGAGGTTCTGCTTTATGCCATGCATCGCCGCCCCCCCCACGGCCAGCGCCGCCAAGAACAGCCCCGCCGCCTTGAAGCGATTTCGCCGCCACGGGGCCTTGGGCCACATGGCCACCGCCACCAACCCGAAGCTTATCACCACCACCGCGTCCCCTGTCACGGTGACGAAAGACATGACCCCGTCCATCAGGGGGGAGGCCAGGCGGCTGTTGAGCCAGAGGAACAACTCTTCGTTGAATTTTTCCATTTACACTACTTTAGCGGTCAATGCGCCGGAGCCTCATGAGATTGCTTCAGCCGGAGCCTTAGCTGGACCCAGATCTCCGACAGGAAGACCTCCATGCGGGTGGGCATGGTGTCTTTGGAGACCCGGATATATACCCACACCGAGGCTGCGGCCATGATCACGTCCGGTCCCCACACTCCCAGCGCGGGAGGGATTTTGCCGCCAGCGCCCAGCCCCTGGCCGATCATTATCAGCAGATAGTTTATCACCATCAGGATCACTCCTATCCCGAACCCGCCCCCTGAGCCGCGCCGCTGGGTCATCACCCCCGCCAGGGCGCCCAAGGCCCCCAGGGCAAGGCAGCCCATGGGAATGGCGTATTTCTTGTGGATTTCCACCTGCTCGCGAAAGGAAGGCGCCCCTCTGGCCGCCTTGTTCTGTATCTCCATCCGCAACTCCGGGATAGACATGTGGGGCGCCTCTTTTTGCAAAGGCTGGTTCAGCTTGGCGCCCAGGTCCATTTTCAGAAAATATTCCATGAAGCCTATGGTGGTGTAGGATTGGCCAGCGGTATGGATCACTCCATCGCGCAGCGCCAGGGTGATCACCCCGGTTTGCTGGTCCGACTCCATAACGCCGCTTCTGGCTTCGATGATGCTGGCCTGCCCCTCCCGACGCTGGTCGGAGATGAACACCCCTTCCAGCCGCCCATCCCGGTTCTGGTTCACATATATCATCAATCCCGGGAATTCGGAATAAAAGCGCTGTTCCTTGATCTCGGACTGGACGCTTCGGCTGAGCACCTTGATGGCGGTCTGCTGGAAACGCAGGTTTCCCTCATGGGCCAGGTTGATGGAAAGATACAAGGTGGCGCCGGTCACCAGCGCCGAAAGGATGAGCACGGGCGCCAGAAGCCTGGCGAAAGATATCCCCCCGGCGCGCATGGCGATGATCTCGTTATCCCCGGACATCCTGGAAAACGCCATCAGCGCCGACATCAGCACCGCCAATGGCGCCGCCAGCGTCAAAAACGCCGGGCAAAGATACAATATCAGCATCCCCGCCGTTTCCAGCGATGCGCTGTGGGCCAGGAACAGGCTGGAAAGAAAATTCACTTTCTCCAAAAGAAGCACCGCCAGAATGGTGAAAAGTGAAATCAGAAATATTTTCAGCTGTTCCTGAAATATGTAAATATCCAATATTCTCATGGGATAAAATGATATCATGGCCTGTATGAATTGAGCTTTAATTCCTTGGTTCTTATTTAAAATGCCTGACGCGACAGCCTCCATGGCGGGGCTACATATACTAGTGGTGGACAGCCACCATGTCTCCTGCATGACGCTGGAGGACGCGTTCCAATCCATGGGATGCACGGTCTCCGTCGCCAACAGCGGCAAGCTGGGGCTGGAAATGGCCACCACCCTGGCGCCGGATCTTATCACCGTGGATCTGGCGCTCGATGATATCGACGGGATGGAGCTGATCAACCAGATCCACTCCTCCGACAAGACGAAAGATATCCCTTTTTTCGTCGTCACAGGCATTGAGGACCCGATACAAAAAGAGCTTTGCATAAGCCGCGGCGCCCGGCAAGTGTTGTCCAAACCCCTGCAAGCCACCATGGCGGCGGAGTTGATAAAAAAATCCTTCGGCGCCGAAAGCCAGTCCAGTCGCTCCGGCCGTCGCATACTGGTGGTGGACGACTCCTCCACCATGCGGGCCATCACCCGCCACCTGCTGGAAAAGGTGGGGCACACTGTGCTGGAAGCCATCGACGGCCAGGAGGGATGGAACATGCTGGAGAGGCGGTACAACGAACTGGACATGGTGGTGACCGACATCAACATGCCCAACATGAACGGCAGAATGCTGATAGAAAAGATCAGGAACGATCAGCGTTTCCAGTTCATCCCCATCATCGTCTCCACCACCATCTCTGAAAAAGAGGGGATCAAACTTTTTCTGAACCTGGGCGCGGACGACTATATCGTCAAGCCTTTCGGCACCGAGGAGTTTTTGGCCCGAATCCACAGCCATCTGCGCGTCAAGTCGCTGTATGAAGACCTCAAGGAGGCCAACATCACCCTGGCCCGGTTCAACGAAACCCTGGAAAGCAGGGTCCAGCAGCGCACCATGGAGCTTAAGGCCGCCAACATGGACGCTATCTTCAGCCTGGCCACGGCGGCGGAAGCCAAGGATACCGACACCGCCGTCCACATCCACAGGATCCAGAGCTACAGCCACGCCCTGGCGCTGAAACTGGGGATGAGAGCCGCGGAGGCGGATGAAATCGGATACTCCTCCATCATGCATGACGTGGGGAAGATCGCCATCCCGGACCATATTCTGAAGAAAAAGGGAAAGCTCACCGGGCAGGAGTTTGAAATCATGAAAACCCACACCATCCATGGGGAGAAAATCCTGCGGGAGCGCCCCTTCTTCGCCGTGGCCCGAGTCATCGCCCGGGGCCACCATGAAAAATGGAATGGAACCGGCTATCCGGACGGCCTGTCCGGCGCCAGCATCCCGCTGGCGGCCAGGATCGTGGCGGTGGCGGATGTGTTCGACTCGCTGACTTCCAAACGACCATACAAAAGAGCATGGAGCATGGAGGAGGCTGTGGAGGAGATAATCAAATCCTCAGGCGAGCATTTCGATCCATCCATAGTCAAGGCATGGGTGGAGATGTACGATTCTGGCCTGATCTCCAAGATTCATGACAGCTGGAAAGAGGTGGAGAAAGAGGAGAGAAAGAGCGAAGAAGGCGCCGCCTGACCGCAAATCAAAAAGCTGTGGCCAAAGTCTGCCACACCGTCTTCGCGTGCGTGTCCCAGGAGAAGGTCGCAGCCCTCCTGGGACCCAGCTCCCGCAGCCTCGCCCGTTCATCATCATTCCCCGCCAGCCGCAGCAGCGCTTCGGTGAAAAGCTCCGGCATGTCAGGATCCAGGGTAATGGCCGCGTCCCCCGCCACCTCCGGGATGGAGGAGCGATTGGTGGTGATCACCGGCGCTCCACAGGCCATCGCCTCCAGCACCGGCAATCCGAACCCCTCGTACAAGGACGGATAGAAAAACACATTCGCCCTGGCGTACAGGGCCGCCAGCTCCTTCTGGGTCACATACCCCAGCGCCCGCACCCGGGACTTGAGCGACCTGCTCTTCATCTCGGCGTTGAAGCTCTGGAACTGTGGATCCCCCTCCATGGCCCCGGTCATCACCAGGTGATAGTCCGGATCCTTGTCCATCAGCCGGGAAAAGGCGGTGAAAAGCAGGTCGATATTCTTTCGCGGATCGATCCCCCCCACGTTGAAGACGAATTTTTCCGGCAGGTCAAAGCGGCTCAGGTCCGCCTCGGCGTGGGGGGTGAACTCCGGATCCACCCCCAAGTGGGCCACCACTATCTTTTTCGGATCCACCCCCGCGTATTTCACCACATCGCCTTTCGTGTGATGGGAATTGGCGATGATCACCCGGGCGCCTTTCAGGGCGGAGATCTGTTTCATCACATGGGCCCGGTGCTTCAGCGAGGAGTGCATCTCCCCCAAGGCGGCCTGGATCATGTCGTGGGCTTTCACAGCATATGGGATCCCCACCCCCGCAGGAGCGTCCAGATGGGCGGGGAAGAAGAAGGCGTCCAGCCTGTTTTTCCTGGCGGCGGCTTTGATCACAGGGCGGAACAGGAAATGCTGCCACACATACTGGCGCAATATCGGCCGCAATGGGGAGATGTAGCGGATGTCATAAGCCTCCGCCCCCATCGCCACTGGCTCTTCGGCCTCCAGCCCTGGGTCATAGAACCCATGCAGGGACAACTCCGGCGGCGCCAGATGAGCCCTGGCCGCCAGGTTCCTGATATAGACCCCGATTCCCCGTTTCTTGTGGGCCTTGAATCCATCCTGCAGCCCGCGCAGGTCTAATCCGATGGCGGTCATTTCCCCTGTCCCGGATTCACCTGGCAGCCTCCCGATTCAGGAAAGCAAGGCGAGGCGGGCGATCGCTTCCTCCAGGGTCACATTGCGGATCGACACCCGCTTTGTCCTGGAAGACTCGCCCGACGATATGACCACGGCGGATTTGGCCACCCCGAAAAACGAGGCCATGGTTTTGACAAGCTCCGCATTGGCCGCCCCATCCACCGGCGGCGCCGCCAGCCGCACTTTCAGCGCGGCATTGGCGACCTTTTCCACGCGGCTGATGGAAGCGCGGGGTGTCACCTTCACGGTCACCACCACTCCTTCGCCCCTCTTGCCTGGCGCTAGGCAGCCGGACGTTTGCGCCATACTGGTTGGGACATTCATTTGGCGCCTAAGGAATATCCGATCTGGATCAGGCTATTGCCGAGAAAAACTTGCAGGAACAAGATCACCAGCAACACCACTATCGGGGATAAGTCGAGCCCGCCCATGGGGGGCAACCGCCTCTGAATGGGGAATAACACCGGATCGGTGGCGCCTCTGATAATCATCACGATCTGGTTGTAAGGATCCGCATTCACCCACGATATCACCACCCTGGCGATAATTATCCACATATAAATATTCAACGCTATGTCTAGCACAAC
>Ga0224511_10005233_pt1 | contig 10109 bp, 5 predicted proteins | sample SF_May12_sed_USG_2_FD_169988 | JGI IMG/M metagenome (GOLD analysis project Ga0224511, IMG submission 169988) | Sediment microbial communities from San Francisco Bay, California, United States - SF_May12_sed_USGS_8_1 | ecosystem: Environmental > Aquatic > Marine > Sediment | place: USA... | reverse complement strand
TAATGTCCTAAACATAAAAATAGACGAGATTAATTATAATGCCAATATAAAAATGGTGACTAGTGGGTGAAACGTGACATTTTCTACACGCTTATGGTTCTCGCCGCAAAATGTGTATCCAGTGTTTAAATAGAAGAATGTATAAAACATCGTTATAACCGCTATTTACTACTAAATATGTACACTTTCCCATACTCGCAGAATTCATACATTATTTTGGATTTTTTTATTTCATAAAAGTATCATGGTTTAGTTTGAAGATCTGAAACGTTAACCGGTTAACGGAGTGCCTTCATTTCAACTTACCTTGTTCCACTTTTAAAGTGCATAATCATTGCAGTCGCGGACACACATGCAATCGCAAAGTTTAAACGATTTAACTTTCTAGTTTATCAAACACCACATTTTACATCTCCCAGTGTCACCATGCAAGAGCATGTGTAAGAAAGAAGCACAACAGATCGTTTCATCCAATACGTATTACTGGGTACCAAGTAGAAGAAACAAATATTTTTTTTTGCATTTGAAAAACGATATACAAATGTATGTAAAACGCTCTAAAACTTTTAGATAAAACTTTCGCTCCTTGTTTGGTTAGAAACTAGAAATGTTTAATCTGTAAACTTTCCATTCTGGTAATTAATGGATTAATGATAGAAACATTTTGCCTTTTATTTTTTTTATAAACAGCTTTATTAACATTGATGAGAAATCAGGACTTGCAGCTTTACTGAGTAAGTAGAATTCTGAAAATGGCTTAAGTTCAATTAGCGGTAAGTGGAAGAAAATAATATATTATGTTGTGTAATAAATTATTAGTTCATAATAGAATCTCATGCACTAATACACTCGAAGAGGGGGAAAATACCCGTAAGTGTAGCATTCATAACCTTTTTGCATGCATGGTTAGAAAAATATATACTTGTTACACAATTAATAATTATGCCCGTAAGACTGTGTAAAACTACATTGTAAATTGAATGTGTTTAATTGAAAAACTTCTATTTTTATTTTTTATTTTTAATAAAATATTTATCACAGCTATGACAGTATACACATTCATACATAAATCAGGGATCATAAACAAAGAACAATAGAAAAATAATGACAAGAAGTTAACAAATGAGAAATTTGCAGTGGTAGGCCTTCTGAAAATTTCATCGTTTGGTATTGTACCAGGATAGATAACTCTATTTTAGAGAAACACTGGTGTCACAGAGTTACTCCCCTTGTTGATAATTTTACACATTTATTCAAAATGTTTTCAAACTAAGTAGTTTATTCAATTGTCCGGTTCCTGAACTTTCATTTGTCCAACGCGAGGCTTGTTTGGGTTATTTTCTAACAGCCAGTCTGCAAGCCACACCTGCAATGAAGAAATTTAAATTGAGACACAGCAATGTAATTTAACATTATACCATGTATCAATATTTGTAGCCATAAGCATAAAAATTGAAATCACATTTTAATTTATACACAACAGTGTTATATTTTATCATTTAAAAACATCAACAATCACATTTAGCCTCAAAGAGTTCAGACTGATCAACAACCCGTTACTGAACCAACCCTGCCCTTGTTGAAGTCTATTTTGTTCTGTTTAAAGTTTTACCACTGGGTCTACAGGCTTCTGTTTGCAGAGCTCCGTCAAGCCCTTCAGGAGGGTAGGGTTGACTTTCCGTGACAGGTAGTCCTTAGATGCCTGTCCAACGGGCACTGGCTCAACAATGCCTGCAGCAAACAAAATATGCTTTAATAGAAGTGTGTAAAACATTTGAATTAATAATATAAAACTTCATCCCCACATAATTACATTTGTAATGCAATAGTATGTTTGTCTTATTTTTTACCATTTAAAATATATAATATAAAAAATGTAACAGACACATTGTACATTTTCTAGACAAAAAGTTACAACTAAAATGCAGAACAAAATGATACAGTGATAAGAAAATTTTATTCTTACTGTCTGGGAAGAAGAATCTGATCTCTCTTTCAGATGATGTGAAACTGTCACTGCCGTGTAATGCATTTCTCTGGTCATCTGTCCCATAGATTGCTCTCAAACTAAAAATACACCAACACTCCATTTCTCAGAAAATTGTTTAAAATTTGCACTAAAAATTATATAAAAGGATTATATTGTTTTCTATTGAAAGCAATAACCTATATACAGTATAATTATACATTTCATTTCAAATCTTTGTGACTTTATTGGAGAACAACATTTTATAAAACAATCTTTATTTATAATCAAGTACATAATTTACCAATCTGGGTGAGTCTGTCTGGCTTTAACTGTGTTAGTTGGCCCAATGAGTTCCCTCCAGTATGAGATTGCCTGGTCTCGTGCAATAACAAGAGCTATGATGGGGCCACTTGACATGTATGCCACCAAACTGGCGAAGAACAATTTGCCATAATGTTCAGCATAGAAGTCACTGGCTTGTTCTGGAGTAAGATGAACTCTTCTTTTCTGAAAATACCAAAGCAAAACGTTAACATATTGGCTATTATATGATTACATAGAAATAACTAAAATTCTGTGGCAGTAGATGAAATCATTCATCTGTGCTGGGACAAACTACGTAATATGTGTCAAGGTACATGTATTGAGACTACTGTGGCAGCAACACTAAGTTTCAATCACTTAACTGAGTACATTACATGATACATTTTCCACAGTCTGGTCACTATACCGGTATTTACACTGACATGCGACTATGAAAGCTAAATTTCACGAAATAAACCATGTAATAAATTGCTTTTCATAATTGGCAATAGCAAAATATTCTATAAAGAAACACAAAAAGAGAACACATGACAGACATTGAGATATTATAATATAGAACCATATCATACTGAAAGATAATGTGAGCTTGAATGTGAACAAATTCAACATGAGTATGTCTTTAAATATGACAATAGAATTCTATTTATCTTGCCATTTTAAAGGTTAAAACACAGTTTGTTTGACATTAAAACTAAATATTTTCTATATCTAAAATGACAACAGCTAACCAATGTGATCAACTTGTTAGCTTATCCTGCTTTTCTGTATCCATGTACTTTTTTAATGGCTGTAGTGATATGTACATTGTATGGCTGAAGCCAAGACCCATGCCATGGGTTCAAGTCCCGCATCTGGCACTAACACATTCTCCCCCCCCCCCCCATCCGTCACTTCAATGGTGTCAGAAGGCCAAAAAAATATTGTGTTTAAAAACGCCTGGTTATCAGCTGTCCAATTAGGACTGTTAATAATTAATTAAAAGGCTATATATGATAGTGGATGATTGGTGATCATATGGATGATTGATGACGGCCGAAGGCACCAGGTAAATTATGTATTGAAAAAAAGTTTTAAATGATGCTTTGACATGCGAAAAAGCATGTTTCCTCAAACTTCGGATGTGTGCGTAGCCAACAATGCACAAAATATGATCCTCGACTCAATTATTTTTTTATTGTTATTTTAAAACCCATTACTCGACATTGAACATTGAAACATTATGTAGTTAAAAGGAAGCGTACTATTACTATATAAATTATCCAACCCATCACAATAATGGAATAAAAAGCACCTGTAAAATTGCAAATCCAGATCTCAGAATGATGTCCTCAATTTCTTCTGATTTGTGAACGGCATCTGGTTTAATAATCGCTAAAGTTCTCTCTACATAAATGTGTGGTGGTTCCATAGCTATGTTATCTGAGTTTTCCCCAGTCATTTTGTCAAGCTTTAAATTTAATTCACCAAATGTATGTAAACAAGCAATGGCTTCCTCTCGTCGCTATGCAACTGCAATCTCGCGGGACATAACCTAAGCGAAATGTCCGAAGCATTCCGACTTTTACGAAAATGGCCGAAAAGCTGTCAAATTTAATTATTTTTACAAAATAAACGTTGTTTTCTAAGATAATCAGTTACAGTTGTCTTTAAAATATGGATACGGTAGGAATAAATATGCATACTATTCCATACTAAGCGTTTCTTTTGCAATCGCTTTGTATTTATTGCTGTTGAAATGGTGGAGACATGTAATGACAAGCAACTCACATGATTCGTACTCAATATGATTCGTACTTTCAAGTTAACTTGTTATCTTTTCAGGGCTGGACACCAGGTGCTAACCGTTCGAAGCATAGTAAGTAATATACATGACTTTTGAACTTATACATATTTGTTTATGTTATAAGCAAAGCATTAAACAAAATTAATTCGTGAAATGTTAGACATTTTGTAGTCTCAATATAGCAACGCTTCTTACGTAGTAACAAAACTCATTAGCTTCTTAATGCAGAAACTTCATTGAACATGAATGATAACAAATTACCTATGTGATACAATATAATGTAAAAAGTCGTATGCTCCATATATACATGTCTGTTGTTGTCGTTTTCATGACATACATGTAATTGTAAAGGTATACACCGATATACATGTAGTGTACATTGTGTAGATATTGAGTATGTAATTAAGGCAGACACAGGTCATTATTCCATGATATGTGATGCTATAAATAGGGTTTCAATATTCAATATAGTTTTCATTTGACCATCTCAAGAAAAGGAATGAGTCAGTCATTCGCTTTCCATGGAGATAAAAATGACTTTTATTGGTGAAACTAAATGTTTAAGTTCGACATAAATAGACATGATATCATATTAGGTAACAAAAATTACAGTGTAGTCCTAACCAACATTAACATGATATGATTAGATAATTGTGCTTGATAATACATATTACATTTATTGTACTGTTATTCCAGAAGGAGCAATTAAAGATCCATTAGATGATCTAGGAGACCTTTTGGATGATGGTAAGTCGAGCGTCTACATGAAATTCAATTAACAAATTTTAATGTGACTTAGCATTCATGCTTAGCCAACGCTCACAGTTATATATCAACTTAGGGATAAATTACCATACTTTTTGCTTGCATCTTTTATTTAAATGTGAAAAAAATCACAGAACTTTTGAGAACTAGGCTTTGTTGTATCTAAGTTTTCTTTTAATTTTATCATTTTTTTAAATTATTTTTATAAGAAGATAATGTGAAGTGAAACAAATTGTGATTTATTGATCTCATTTATGTACACTCAATGTTGCAAGTTGTATACATGAGTACGTCCTAAATTTCTGGACACTCCAATATCTGGCTGAAATAGTTTCTTAACTGTTCAGACTGTAATTGTTTTGAATTTTACAAGTTTTAATTAGGAAAAGTAGGATATATTTTATTGAGTAAAATGAAGGCTGGCCATGTAAACATTATTTAATGTCTCTTGGTTAACACCTGTTTAATTGATTGTAAAACATAAACATATTTTATAATTGAATACCTAATATAATAGTACAATGTAACTGTTGTCAAATGATTTATTTAGAAGTACAATGTAACTGTTGTCAAATGATTTTATTTTAAGAAAACAAAACATGTTAGGCATTTTATTTGACAAAAAATCCCATGTAAGCGTACATGGTTTACAAACTTTTTTTATGCAGATTTTACAAGCCCACCAAAGAAGAAATCAACTGTAAATAATGGAGCTAGTAGAAAACCGCTGTCAGCTAAGAAGCAAAGGTAAATGATTATTTATACCATATTTTAAATTTCAGATATTTCTTTCATCAATAGGTAACATCAATAGCTCAAATACTTAATTTATTAACAAAATTGATATTTTAATACATTTTGCAACATTTGCGGTGTTTGAAATTGAGCTTTAATTTATGGAAGTGTACCCGTTGTTTAATGCCTATATTTGTTAAATTTAAAAAGACCCATAGCAGCTATTGACACTTGTTCAGAAATAACAGCAATAACAACAAATGATATTATGCTTCCTTTCTGTAACTTTTGCTTTTGTATTAGTAGTATCCTAGCTATTTTTGTTTTAAACATTAATATTACCGGTATCTTGCAGCTCCAAAGATGAGGATTTCTACAGCAGTCTCGCTATGGCAGCTGAGGATGATGATCTGTCAGATGTTTCTGAGGCAGATGTTAACAAGATGGCAAAGAGTATTGCAGTAAGAAACTAAGAACCTTCCATTTTTTTCTGTAAAATTTAATTTTGAAATAATGTTCCCTACTTTATAAAAGTATTATAAAGAGATTTGTATACTTTGTTTTTCAACACTGTTGTGTGCTTAAACCTCTGTAGAAGAAAAGCAATTAAATATAATTTTGGAAAGAAAGGTATAAATACATCAATTGGCTCAAGTTTTTTAGTTACTTTAACTGTAAAGTCATAGCTGCATACATTATTTTCCAACAACAATAAAATATTTTGCTTCACATTTTTCTTTTTCCTTCTATGCAGGATCTTGATGATCTTGATGCAGACCTGTTCCAAGCAGCAGGCAATGTATCCAAGACCCCAAAACGTGGCAGCCTGAAGGACAAATCAGGGAAACCTGGTACCCCACGCCGCTCCACTACCCCCAGATCAAGGGGAGGAACTCCTAGAGCATCTTCACCACCTCTAAGAATGACCTCCCCTGGTAACAGAGTGATATCCCCTAGTCACCAAAGAGTTACCTCCCCGCCTGGAAGAGGCACCCCGACAGGGGGTTCCAGTGGGATAGAGAGCAACCGGCCGGGGAGTGGATCCAAGAAGTCTCCCACACGGAAACCTCTCTCACCGCAAACGGAATCGACACCTGAGTATCGACCGACGACAGCTCCTGGTAAAATGACAGGTGAAGGGGGTTGCTTGTTTGCCTTGCTTTGTAGAGACGAATGGCTACACTGATGCTTGTGTAATCTGCATGTGTTACAAGATGTCGGTTATGGTAACACAATTACATTTTTTTGCTTCTCATAGTTACATGTATCATATAGTTATGATATATTACAGTTTTTGCTACTCATAGTTATCAAATAGGTATGATATTAGCTTATTGCATATCTTATTTCACATGTAGTAGCTTAAATGTGTAAGCATTATAAAAAAAAATTTACTTAACAGTTTTAAATTAGACCATATGTCTATTTTGTGTGGGGGTTTGACATCTATATTTGTTACATTTTATAAATTGTCTTAACTGATTGTTCAGGTTTCATTGTTTAATTCCTTTTGTACCATGTTTGTATAATAATTCACTGTAGTTTTAGAACATTTGCATTTTAACAACTCAATTTATTAGTAGCTATGGCACTGTGCTAATTTTATTATGGATGTCATATTTAACTTTGTTTGGTCTTTAATAAAGATAAGACATAAGAAATTGGTTTTCGAAAGAAGCAGAATTTGAGTAAATATGTTGTGCAGTTAAATCTTTAAAGGGAATAATAGCCAGAGTTGTGGGATGAAATTCAGTGATACTATAAACTAGTTTTTCAATTGCAAATAAAATAATTTAAATAATAATTAAGATAGTAATAAAAATGCTTGAAATAGTAGTTGAAGTAGTTTTAAAAATGAATGATACTAATGAATGGTAATGATAATACTAATAATGAGGGCATTGTTGGTGTTTAGATCTGGGAGAGAGAGAAAGTGTGACCATGAAGCCAGGGGACAGACAAGAACGACCCAAGACGGTCCCCAAACCCAAGTCACTGGACTTCGGAGGTACGTATACATAAAGATATTGGCAATCACAGACATGCGGGGTTTTGTAAGGTTTTAGTAAAAACGTACAAACAAATTTCTATAAGTTAAGTTTATATCTTTGAGTCTTGTATTGAGGCTTAGATGCAAAAATAGAATTTACTTTGCAACTGAAATTTTGTGTGACAAAATGTCTGCAAAGTAGTAAAATAGGATTTTTTTCAGCTCAAGCAAAACCGCATAGCAAATTTTATGAAAAGGTGATTCTTCTGGTCAACTCCTGTCAATACACATATCCTTGGACATGTTACAGACTTCGACGCTGATGACCCCTTGGCTGGCATCCCTCTCTCAGATGAGGACGAGGATCTGGGGTTCTCCAGGAGGAAGCCTGCAGGGAAGCCCTCCCAGCAGCGCCCGGCTGACGAGCTGACCTCACCTCGAGGGGGAAGTGCCGACAAGCCAGGTGTGTGGTTGTACGGGTAACACTTTTTCGACTGCAATATATTTATTATAACCCTGTAATTGGTTTGTTTGCATATACAGTCAAACCTGAGTTAGCGGTCACCCCTATAAAGCAACCAACCTGTATTAAGCAGCCAAATAGAAAGGTCCCAAACTTTAATTTTGTGTTAATATTCCCCTCCGTTAAGCAGCCACCTGCCTTAAGCAGCCATTTTTTGTGCTTCACTTGGGTGGCTGCTTAACACAGGTTTGACTGTTATGTAAAAAGTTTGTGGAGTGATCCATGTGTTCGGCCGTACAGTAGGCTTTTTGGATTGCAATATATTTATGGCTATCCCCGCAAACAATGTATTAGAGGGGGTATTATCGTAGCCATTCTGTCGGTTAGCGTTGAGTCGTTAGCAGTTGGTTGGTCATTGGTTTGTCTGCATATATTGTAAGAAGTTTGAAGATCAAACTTCTTTGACATTTCTCTTGCAATTGGAATGAAACATCACACATTCAATATAATGTAATGTGGAGTTGCAGGACACCATTTTTAAACCCATTTCAAAGTAATGTGCCCTTGATCTCAGTGTCAAAGCGGCAGTATAAACAATAAAAAACATGCTCTTTGCAGGGTTTTACAGTGAAGTCAAAGTTCTTATTATATTTTTTTATTTTATTTAATTATATATTTTAGTTGATTCTCCTCGAAGAAACATTTTTGACCGTCCGCCCACTAGAAGCGGCAACAACACGTCGCAGTCTGAAGTAGCAGACAGATCCCAGGAGCCGGTCGCGCAGCAGAAACCTAAACCTGGTCAGTGAACAATAGATGGGAGTAATTTTTATTGTAATGGACAATGATTGTGAACACTGCCCAAAAAGGTTGTTTTTAAGTATTTACGGGTGTCGAAATTAATAACAATGAATTTGTGTCACTGTTATTTACAGTTGATAACTTAACACACATTGGTAAGTCTTTAAGTCTCAACTGAAATAGAAGAGTGACATCATTGAGAATGGCCAGTCTATTTACTTTATGATTGACACAAGAAAAAACATTAGGTGAACATGTGTTTTCAAGGATGTTTCAGGTGTTAATGCATTAGGTTATTTTGTCTTTGTCTATTATCTTTAGTTTCTAATCTAAAATACTTACCAGGATTTCATGTTATGATGAACCCTGTCTTGCAGCTCTCGCAAAGAAGAAATCAGAAGAAGCCTTGTTCAGTGATGATGATGACTTCCTGGGCGGGCTTGGAATTGAGGAGAAGGGTGGAGCTCCTGCTAAAGTCAAACAGAGGGAGATTCCGGAGGAGGAAAATCGACCTGCCAAGTCGGCTCTCGATAAGTTGCTGGGGAAAGACTCTGTTTCAAAACATCTAGAGACAGCAAAAGAGCGGAAGGAATTTGTGCTGGATTCAAAGTACACCCAGCCTCCAGGTAGTTACTTATTTTATTGTTATTTGTTCCTTTTTTTTAACATTTAAGAAGTTCACTGATGTGCTTTCTCATATTTTTTTATGAGATGATATTAACAATACTTCTTTAAGTTCAGGACAGCCAGGTATATATGAAGACTTATCCTGTCTTTTATGGTATTATTGTTTTAAGGTTCATTTGACTGACATTGGACCAATCTGACCCATAAATAATGGTCCGCTTGGTAAAATTTAAGACAGAAGTAAATGCCAAATCATTTAATATAAAAACAATGTTTCATTCCTTTTGATCCATGTAAAATATACCTTTTTAACTTATAACCAGATTAATTTGATTCTTGTTTTCCAGCCAAGGAGTCTGAGGATGATTTTCTGTTTGGTAGCTACATGCCGTCAGCCGTGGCGTCCAACAGTTCTAGGCCCACGTCTCGCAGATCAGTCAGGTACTTCATGCCAGGACTTGGGGCACATTCTCCTTCTTTAAACACCTCAAGTTGTTTTCTTCTGTTTGCCTTTGAAGTATTAATGAAATACAAACTATTTGAAAAATGTAGCCACAATGCCTTTTAGACATTAGAACATTAGACATAAAATTTGTGTTACAAGTAGGTCTTTTATGCACATCAGTTGAATCGTTTGTGCAATGAAACTTTT
>Ga0224511_10005232_pt1 | contig 10109 bp, 8 predicted proteins | sample SF_May12_sed_USG_2_FD_169988 | JGI IMG/M metagenome (GOLD analysis project Ga0224511, IMG submission 169988) | Sediment microbial communities from San Francisco Bay, California, United States - SF_May12_sed_USGS_8_1 | ecosystem: Environmental > Aquatic > Marine > Sediment | place: USA... | reverse complement strand
ACAAAATATCCTTTATCACAACAAAATATCCTTTATCACTACAAAATATCCTTTATCACTACAAAATATCCTTTGTCACTACAGAATATCCTGTATCACTACAAAATATCCTTTATCACAACAAAATTTCCTTTATCACTACAAAATATCCTTTATCACAACAAAATATCCTTTATCACTACAAAATATCCTTTATCACAACAAAATATCCTTTATCACTACAAAATATCCTTTATCACTACAAAATATCCTTTGTCACTACAGAATATCCTGTATCACTACAAAATATCCTTTATCACAACAAAATTTCCTTTATCACTACAAAATATCCTTTATCACAACAAAATATCCTTTATCACTACAAAATATCCTTTATCACAACAAAATATCCTTTATCACTACAAAATATCCTTTATCACTACAAAATATCCTTTGTCACTACAGAATATCCTGTATCACTACAAAATATTCTGTATCACTACAATATATCCTTTATCACCACAGAATATCCAATATCACTACAAAATTTCCCTTATCACTGCAAAAAACCCTGTATCACTACAAAAAATCCTTTGTTTCACAGTAACATCAATCCTGCTGAACCCGGGTTCACATTTGAGTTGGAGTTCGAGGGCCAGTATAATGCGTCTGCACTGACTGACACCTTTCTTACAGTCGTGGAAGAGTATGTATACTGGAAAAAATATGTTTGTGTTTATTGTTAAAGTTGTGCGAGTTGTAATAATCGGTGATTTCTCTTTTCTTTTTAATATTTTCATTATGCAAAACATACGCTAGACTTCAGTTTTCTTTATCTTGCGAATTTTAAATGTGGTGAACTTAGTTAAATATAGTGTTCATTTTGTATTTCAGCACCATTCCAGTCAGTATGTGGGGCCGATACTACTATTACAAACTTGGAGATTTTCTCATTTACAACGGGGTTGTATCAGAGTTTACCAGTGTGCCTCTTGAGTTCCAGATCCTGAATATTCCTTGGAACAATGATTTAAGCAACCCACAGTCTGCATTGTTTCAACAATATGCGTCTGGTTTCTGTGCTGAAGTATGAGTTAATGTTATTTACGTCTAGTATGTTAATACCGTATTGATATATTGTTAATAGTCTGCATAGTATTTAATGACAACTTAAAAAGTGTTTAAAATGTAATTAATAAGTATATTGTACTTCTCAATTGAGACAATTCGACTATTCATATAAGAATGGAATTCCATGTAAAAAGGGGAGACAAATAATGCTTATGAACTGAGACCGAAAGGGGATAGTTTCAGTTAAATGTCATCGATAAAAACGTGTTCTTCTTCTGTTATCATACTTTTCTACAAATTACCCTTTGCAAAGAAAATATGTGGGTATATTAACATTGTTATACAGTAATACTTTAAAATGACAAAGGAATCTTTGACTTTGTAGATGGACACGTTTCTACAAAACCAACACTCCTATGACAGCTGTAATGTTGAGAGTTTCGAGTAAGTGTGTTGAGTTATCATTATCATAATTTTTTAGTTCAGTTAAAACTACCGATAACCTTTGATTTTAATATGATCTAATGATTTACATGTGTGTGTTTATAATTTAACAGTATTTTTACTTTTTTTCAGGAATACTGACAGTTTCGTTAATATGACTGCATCATTTGATTTTCTCGCGAATCTTGATGACCTTTCTGCGAAGGCGTTAGTTGCAAACACCTTATTTTCTTCGACTGCGAGCGAAAGATATAATAATATGTATATTGGCAGTCGGGTCGACGAACTGTTGATCTATTTTGACTCAATTTCGCAATACTTCGACATTCCATACAGTAAGTTGCAAATACAAGTATTAACAACGATCCAAGTATTTACTACATGTTTAACTGTTAAGATATTTTGTTTTTGAATGTACACCAAATGAATGTTAATTCCAGTCCGGTCCGTCTAAACGTACGCCTTCGAGTTTCTGCTCTATTGGCGTACGTCATTCTCAAAATGCGTTTAATGATGAAGCTTCCGCGAAATTTCCGTGGAGCTTATAGCCTTTGCTTTTGTTTAAAGTAGGTGCACAGACAGAAAAAGAAATATGTATTGAAGCAAATGTGTGCATATAAAAACCAGTAATTTAAATGTCACCTTTGTTTCATCCTTATCAATCCAATTTAAAAACGAAAGCAAACTCTGTAAAAACTACTGTTAAGATCTCTAGTAACCAAATATACAAATTATACAATGAAAAAGAAAGCTAATTTAAACCCTCGATGATAAAAGGGGTTGTTTTGGAGTTGATTCCCCTTCCAACTGTTAGAGTTGCTTTCCTTCAAACTGTTAACTTTTGAAAACATTTTCCAGACTTGTGAATTTTATCAAATATAAAGGTAATTTGGACCCAATTCTATTGTTTTATATCATTTTCTCGTGTATTTGGGGTAAATTACTCCAAACTATCAGAAAAATCCTAAATTATTTGGTAAAAATGTTTGACCATTGTTTCAAATAGCGAAGTTTCAGATTTCAGGAATAAACTTTGAACGCGCATTATTTCAGCTAAGTCTAGTCATACCTAAGCATTGAAGACGAATTATAAAAAATCATGGTTCATTTATCGATGGCACTGAACAGGTGTTTGGTATACACTCGATGGTGTTGATATTGTTGATAGTTCAGATACTAATAAGTGTTGTCATTTCAGCTGGATGGGTTGTTAACGTTACCTACAGTCATTTTGCTGTTAACGAAGCCGAGTGGCAAGTTCAACTTCAGAACAAGAGTAGCCCTACATATCTCTCCCGACAGAAAAGCTTCTGTGATACGGTGCATTTTGCTTTCTTTTTAAGAATGATTATCATTTGAGTTAAACTTTAATTTTATGATCATATCAAGTTGCTGCCAAACAAGGAGTGTTTGTCTACATGCATGTTGATTAAAAATTATAGTAATAAAGTAGTTCACATTAAATAAAAAAAAATACGTGTACTTGATTATGGTGACCTAAAGCAAAATAAATAATACTGTCGAACTTGTGAACAGAAAACATAATTTATCACAAAATCGTATGTCGTTTGTGTTGCGTGTTTATTACTTGACCAGAAGTGTGCATTAATAGTGCCCGGGATTTATTTTCAGATTGCTTCTGCTTTTATACCACCTTACAACTTGTCAGACCGATACCTTCACTGCTTTGTCAGCGATTATGAGTAAGTTGTAATTATGTTCTTAGCATTTTAAGGCGTCTTGGTTGGACTTTATAAAAGAAAATATTTATTTTAAGCATGCATTCAGACAAATTTGAAATACAAAATCATTTATTGATAGAATTGGAAAGGCTCTGATGCATGTTGGGTTTATGGCCATTTGGTCAAGACGCCCTAAAATTTAATACTGTCTGCTTGGTTTTCAACAGCATTTTTCTAACATCGTTTTAATTTATGTTTCAAAAACAATATATGTATATTAGTTGAAGAGATGTTCAAGAGAAGAATGCTGTAAACAATGTAGATATGTCAAGTTTAAGGGCACCATGACAAAATGGCCCGTACAAAAACCAACACACAGAACGACACAAAACACGTAAAACACTATGACCTTTATGATGTGTGTGGTGAAGAAATTAGTTCTTCATGTTAAACGTTTTACAAAATACAAAAAAGTATTATAGCAGTTTTCAAACATTTTGAGAACTTAACATTTCTTAAACTTGTGACCGCGAACGCCTATGTAAGAGATGCAAAGAGATGCAAACATTACCGAACTATATACAGTAGCTGACCATGGTTAATTTCGTGGAACAACATTTTGTTGTACGTATATGGCCCTAAAACATTGCCCGTATCCGTCCAGCTACGGCCAGTTTCGAGTCGAAGATAAATTCCTGTCAGTTGTTTCGCTGGTCTTCGACGGCAGACCACCGGTGATTGAGGGCGAGCTAATAGACCGTCTCGATAGCTTTGTATACTTTGATATTTCGGGACAGCCCGTTGCATACCAGATGATAGGTAAGTTTTATCTAATATTTGACCTGTTTTGCAACAAGTATACTATTAAGTATGTGTGAATGAAATTATAAATGTATACATTACATCATTTTTAGAATCATATTTAAACAACTGTTTGAGATCAATCTTATCGTGCTTATTTCAATTTTAGAGGTTATTTGTTTGCAAGTATCAGGTAAGTATTGAAGTGCAAGTGTTTGTGTTTGTAGGTGCTGACCTGGTGGATCGGCGTGGCGATGTTCACATCAAAGTCAATGTCTCGGAATACCTGCAGAGTTTGATCACCACTACACCACCTCCGGAATTCAGTGAGTATTTAATTCCAGAACACTTGGTGCAATTATTCATACATGCTGATCACCCATAACCCAAAAGTGTTTTATTCATTTAAAGAGTATGATTTAGTATTGTTGCCAGTATTTGTTGAGTACATTGATGCATTCATTGTAACCTTATATCTTCAATGCGTTTAACTCTTGCCATTTCACGTCATACTGCGTATCGATTATTTGGAACATTTGTACAATTTTGTCTGGATGGCATTACATTTCAAAATAAAGATATTTGACTGGTAAAAGGTACACTTTCCAACAATTCCTTTCAAAAATTGTAAATAAAGACGTGTTATATTTCTCTTGTAAGAATTATAGGCTTAAAATAAACAATTCAATTACAACAAAATCCACCTTATCTCATCTTTGTATTTTAGCGTGTTCTTATTCTTTTTTGTAATGAAATTGTTGATACATTACCCGCTGTTTTAACATGTTTGTTCATTTCAGCCACTTCTCTTACTTTCGATATGCCACTGATCAACTTCAACTTTCTTCCCGCTTACGGAAATGTTTCGTCACCAGAGTTCCAAAATAGGTCCAGACAATTTTGTCAAGAAGTGAGTAAACATATATTATTATACACCTTTTTACGCTTTGTAATATACATAATTTTATATTCTTCCTTCGTGGATAAAATGACAAAACTATGTTGCAAAGGAACTGGTAAAGAATATACACCAAAAATGCGATGGATCTACCACAAGTGTATTGTAGTCTTGTTAGATGCTATATTTTATGCCAAAAATATAATAAGAAATTCGCGATGAGCAACTTTATTGTATACTATAAAGCTTGTGCGTTTTAGGTAAGCCCCTGGGTCAGTGCGCTGCAAGGCGGAATCCCGTCATATGCCGGTGATGGCGGATGTTCGCTTGTAAGGTTCTAGTAAGTAGCGACTTCTGACCGTTATTATTATAATGGTTTGGTAGTCATTCCAGCCAGCCCATGTTAGTTTCTTTTTAAGTTTCTATAAGGACTCGTTCATGTTGGTGTGTAGAGCACATGACTGCGTATCCGACCTATGTATCACATATTGCAACTGGGTACAAACAAAGCGTCACAGGTTGTGGTTCTCATCGAATTCATGTAGTTGTTACTCAACGAAAACTTGTGAACCTCACCCTCAAATTGAATTCGACCTTAATGAGCTCAACGGAGACCACTTTAAATGTATTTGTTGCTCATCGAAGTCAAATTCAATTTCAATATGAGGATCACGATGTTTACTTAAGTTTTCGTTGAGTAACAACTACATGACTTAGTTGAGAACCACAACCTGTGACGCTTTGTTTGTAGCCAGTAATTTCGGTGCTGAGGCCTGTGTAAGAAGGGCATTCTCCTCCAGAGTACATGATTACTGGGCATGTAGGCCGATTGAAGTGATATGACCAAGTGAATAAATACAGAGTAGATCCCGCACCCTATAAATTGCGCTTTAATATATACTTTCGATTAAGATGTTTTTCGGGTTAGATGATGGTCGCTTTTAATATGTTTACAGTGCCGGGACAGGCGGTTCTAGCTACGTGACTGCCGGGCTGTGGTTTAACGAGATCATTGAACAAGAAAGGGCAGCAAACGTTACGGATAGGATCTTTAAAATCATCAAGGAGAACTCGCACCGTATAACCTCGAGCAACAATCAGGTGATCCTTGAAATTGCAAACCTTCAAATTCCCGAGGCCCAGCTCCTTGTAGCGAACGCCAACCCTACAGTCACACAAGTTCCACGGACAACTACGGTGTCAATGCTGGGCTAGTCCATACGTACAGAGACTTGCACTACCAATGAACTTGGATCTGAAGCCGTACAGAACATAATTGATATTGAAAAATGTGCTACTGTATCTTTTAAACATTTCAGTTGTTATTAAATCTATAAGAATAAGGAGTGTGTACCAATTACATTTGTTAACGTCCGTTTGATATCATTGTTTTACAAATGACGAACATATCATATGTTCCCTTTTCATCCACAGCAGTTTATGTTTGGTTTGGTACTTGATATTTAGCTTTCTTGTTTATTATATGTTGTGAGTGTTTTCTTATCATCTTTATTATATTTTGAGCACGCAATAATAATATTTGAAAAAAAAATAAAACCATGATCACATTTATATATATGAAGGAAATAAAGTTCTAAAAAATCATTTTTTTTTCTTGTTTTTATGTTAAGAAGTATGGGACCAATGACTATGTAATAACATGAAGTTATTATATAACATTATAAGCACTTATAATGCCCTATAATTATACAGACCACGATGAAGTAAATGTAATCTTCTAATAAGCGATGCAAAGAAGGTCATTTAATTCTATACACACACTGTTTCTATTAGACGCACAATTTAATGAGAATAAAATGATAATTGGTGATAATTTCCGTATTTTTATTAAATACATGTTTGAAAAAACCCAAAGCAAATGAGACCCATCTGTAAAAGCCTTACATTAGGCTAGTTGGCCTACTTGTTTGTGTGTTAATATGTTGTCTCCAAATTCTTATTTGATACTAGCTTTATATGAAGCTTAATATCAACTTACACACCTAAAAGTGAATAAAACGACACATAAGAAGAATTATTCTACTATCATTTAAAGACGCTAGGTCTGTATCTTTAACCCTTATAATCGTTCATTAAACTTGCAATATCTTAAGTATACTAAATAAATTAAAATTGTAAAAAGAATTGCAAACGTTTGTGACAAATAATGTGTTTTTGACAAAAAAGTAAACAAACAAACAACAACAATACAAAATATCACACATAAAAACCCTTGCCAGAGCTGGGGATTGAACCCGGGGCCTTTTGCGCCCAACGCGGATGCGTTACCACTGCACCACCAAGTCAACTGAGAGTATTGATTGTAGTCAAGCCATTTAACTTTTTCGACGCAATGGGTCAAAACTTAAATAAACAAAGCCAAATTTGCGGGCCAGACATTTTCAACAAATAATTTTTTCTGTATTAGTTTTACATACATGAATAACTATATTTGGCAGTTTCTCATATTTACGGGAGTAGGTTTCGCTAAAAGATATTAGTGTCTGTGTAAATTGTAAATGTGTTGCCCTAGTTATCATTTTATATTGACTTACATATGTGTGGTAAGTAACAAGATGGATGTCACTAGTCGCTTTATACCACATAACTATTTACAAGAAAACGGTAGATAGCACAGCTAAATATTCGAGGCTTTATAATATTATTAATTCTATAAATTGATAAAACTTACGATATAACCATCAATGTTAACAAATACTGTTTCTAGCTAATATCTGTTCTCTCCTGTATAACAAATTAATGAGATGAACTGTGATTTCGACATGTACATATTTTTTACCAAACCATTGTAGTCTATAATACAAGTACTTTTTAACTGTCTAAACAATGCTTATTATTATAATTAGTTTGCACTGACGATAAGTGTTTCAAATGAATCAAGGATTTAGACATAATTGTGTTACTTCCTTATATTATACAAATGTAAGTAGTTGCGGGCAGCATTTTTTGTGCAATTACAAGAGAGACGTCATCGCCACCAATACTAAATTGGTTACAGTTCGCGCATTGTACCTTATTCATCTGTTACTAAGAAGTGTGTTTGAATTTGAGTATAAACTAAAACAAAACGCGGTAAACAACATATCGATGGTAAACAAGCGTCTTTGCTTCATTGGCCATGTATAAAGAAATAAGTATATACATGGTAACAAGCAATTTAAAATTGTATGAAAACTTGAATCAATGGATACAAGGTTTTTAATCAATTAAATGTAAATCCTTTGTAATAATTTTTCGATTCCAAACACCAAATATAATCTAACATTACGAAGTAAAACTTACCGTCAGAAAAGTATCTGGTCTTGAAAAACTATGTGTGCCATGATATTAAAGAAGATTGTCGTTTTCATTTTCAGTTACGACCCTAATCAGCTCAATGCACAGGATGTCTACCGTTCTGTCGTATCGCTAGTTTTTAACGAAACATCCCCTTTAATTCAAAGCGAACTGCTGGCTTTTCATAACGCCTTTGATGAGTTTGTTATCGGAGCAAACGCCTACATGCAAATCGGGGACATAATTGTCCTATTTTTAAATGCCAACTTCATTCAAGTGAACGTTAGTGATTACTTTCTAGACCCCGTTGCTACGACACCCAGTACTGTGATTCGTAAGTGGATTATACTTTTAACATTTTAGTTTGAATGATTTAACATGGCTTCTATACAAAGTCGTTGTTTTGTAAACGAGTGTTGACAATTAGATTTTTATACATAAACAAAATGCTTGCATTTCATGTAACTTGTCCTATCCTAAGATTATTGTGAGCTCAATCTTGTGTCTATGTTTATGGTGTTTATGTGTACAATCACACGCGTTGTTCCTCATGTTGATTCTATAGTAAAAAAACATGCCATAAATACGTCTCATATAAACTGTTGTTACAGAAACTGTCATTGACTTTGAATTACCGCTGCTTCAATTCGAGCTAACGGAGGAGTTCCATGATCCAACATCTGCCGCATTCCAAATGGTTTCAGAAGGATTTTGCAGGAACGTAAGATATAACTAGTGCTCAATGCCCAACATATATTGAGTGTACTCTTAGTAAAAAGCTTGTGTTATAAATGTTTAAAGATTGTCTAAATTTGTAGCGAAACGTTGTAAATATCAGTCATCTTTTTTATTTTGCCAAATGACTTCATTCATTATAAAAATGTTATATAAGTATACGTTGTTAAAAAATCCGGACAGCTCGTGCTTTTATGGTAATAATGACATGTAAATCATGCATGTTGTATATACTTCAGGTGAGCGTATGGTACAGCGACCCTAGAAGAGAATTACCACCTTATGGAGGATGCGAAATTGTACATTTCCAGTAAGCAATGTTTACTAATTCGTAGTGTATTTTTTCGTCCATTGTTTTAACATTTCCCTGTCACTAGCCCAATTTGCTGCCTAAAAAAGGGGGTCTGATAAATTATTTTATCTCAGTCGGTCGACCACGTGACCCCAGTTAGGACTACTTTTTTTGTGAGCAACAGTTTGTAAAATTAAGCCTGTCAGTTTGGTTAGTATTGTATTTTGTATGTGAAAGTCTTTCTCTCACCCAATACATTCCTACGCCTTGCCAGATAAACTTTATTCACCCAAGGCACTAAAATGTTATTCTCTATTTATGCCGTTCTTTGCCCGTCGTCCGTAAACAAGCCACCCAAACATCTCCTTTGCTACTGGTACCAGGAGTTTGACCCAACTTTACAAAAATGATTCAATACAATATCCGTCTACAGTTGTTCAACAGCGTTCTCTGTTCAGTGATTACGTAATTTATGGGGGTCGGGAAAGAGTTTTTAAAAGGATTTTTTCTAATATTTGAAACCTCAAAGCCAAGAGCTTTTATATTTTGTTTTAAATTGTATAATATAACAATAATTATAGAAGTTCTACCAAAGCGGTTCAAATTATGATAATGTGGTCGGAAATGTCATCGTTACGACACCAACTATCACTTATGGAATTATGCCCCAGGGGTTGGAATTGGCTTAGCTAAAGGGTTCACAACTGTTTGTAGACTTATAGAGGAAAGTCATCAAAAGACCTTTCCTTTCTAAGCGGTTAATGTTAGATATGTTTACTACAACCAGGGTTTGTTCTTTTCCTGACAGAGGATTTCAAATGGCTAATACGGCTAAGCTTGCTCCAATAACTATGTCACAGCGTAAAAAGGGAGTTCTAAATGCTTCACAATCTTCACTTTCTATAATACA
>Ga0224511_10005231_pt1 | contig 10110 bp, 6 predicted proteins | sample SF_May12_sed_USG_2_FD_169988 | JGI IMG/M metagenome (GOLD analysis project Ga0224511, IMG submission 169988) | Sediment microbial communities from San Francisco Bay, California, United States - SF_May12_sed_USGS_8_1 | ecosystem: Environmental > Aquatic > Marine > Sediment | place: USA... | reverse complement strand
TTTTCGGATTTTTCTGTTTTTGTTTTCTTTTTATTGATAATTTCTTAAAGGAATTGTCCAAGAAATGTTGAGTTACCGCCTTGGTACGGTCAATGACTTTCATTGGGGGTTTAAACCAGTTTTAAACCTAACTTGATCAACTGTGAAATGACTTTTCTTTCACATTGACCATCAACATAAAAAGCCTTTGGGGCTATATCTGAAGGTCGGAGCATTGTTGTAAAAGCCAATGTGTGATTGCTTTTAACCATAAACATTTCTTATCAAAAAATGGTTATCATCCCAACTCAAAAACAGATCATGTAAACTATTGATTGGCATGACTTTTGATCTAGCCATAGGTTCTGATGCCATGCATTGAACGAGAGCGCTCATGAACATTCTAATCTCGTAACTATCAGCTATGTTTGACATCCATTGAACTTTATAAACATATCCTAAGGCCGATACAGCAGTTCTCAAAATAGAGTTCGGTCTGTCTGTCTGTCCTGCTAGTTGTGAGAGGAAATCAGCAAGTACTCTGTTATCATTTGGGGGTGGGGAGAACAGCCCCTGGTTGCGACAATAGCTATCAAGCTTCTCCAGTCTATTACTGTATGAACGCGAAGTACTAGGAGCTATAAATACTTATATATTCAAACATTCTAGTGATCAACCCTTCTGTTCAAGTTCTGACCGCCATACACTCTCCAAGCATACAGAGACCATTTCCGGTTGCGACATGGTTCGGCTACCCCAATTGCCCTGCATGTATGGATATTTCGGAAGCCTTAATGGTGAAGCTGTTGATAAACTGACAAGACGGTTGTTCTAAATTTGACCCTGCCATTTTGGGGCTGTTACACTGGCAAAGGCCTGTTGATCTAGAATTATGTCTAGAACCTTGTGTATTAGGCAAAATGGAGCATTGACGAAATTGTTCTGTGAGTGCGAATTGCCCTGAGAAGGGGCATCTACTGCCTTGGACATTGGCTCCCGATACCTGCTGTTAAATCTGGGGACTTGCGCGTTTTGACAATTCGCGAAACGGTCTATTGTATGTGGATGAAGCATCCAGTTGTGCTTGTCCGGTTTCCGAGACCAAAAGTCTGATTCCCTGTTCATGATCCCTGCTATATGCGCGCACTTGATCAAGACTCAAATTCCTATCGCTTTTGACTGCAATTAAACCCGAGAACGCTTCTAGAGCCATTAATATTGCAAGCATTTCGCGCTCGTTCGATGTCAGATAGGACACGCGGAGATTCCAATCTCCAGAGGCAACTTTGCCCTCGTAAACCGCTCCCCGCCCAAGGTGGCTCGCGTCTGTGACATTGTGACCTTGAACTACTTCGGAACATAATACACACTTCTTCCAATAATCAACCGAGTTCAACCACCATTTAAACTTGCTAATGACGTCAGCAGTAAGAGTTACATATCCTTACCACGAATCGCGTGTAGCTAATAATCTGTAAGCGTGCCTTGAAAAGTTTTCCCGGGGTAACTACCCAAACAACAGAAATGCACTGCTCACATATTTGTGCTAGTTGTTTACAATAATGGTACAATATAATTTAAAGAGATGTTCAAAGAAAGAATGTTGTAAACAATGTAGATAAGTCAAGTTTAAGGGCACCATGACAAAATGGCCCGTACTAACACACAGAACGACACAAAAACACGTACAACACATGACGCAACAGACATTTAGAAAAAAACTATAGTTTTGTGTTTTTCTGATTTTTCTTGTTTTCTTTACTTTTTTATTTATAATTTCTTAAATGAATTCTCCAAAAAATGTTGAGTTACCGCCTTGGTACAGTCAATGACTTTAATTGGGAGTTTAAACCAGGTTTAGCTATAGCAAACCTCACACTTTCTCAATTCGCTTACGTAATGCTGTTACAATGACCTCAGTGTCTGTGCTAGATATTGAATAACCTATGTATTAAACACTTTTCGAAGGCACCAGCTGCGATTTTTTTTAAATTAATCTTTAACCTAAGATCAGTCAGTGTGAGTTAACATATCTATTTGATAAGTTACGCACGTAGTGCCAGAAGCTACAAGAAAATCGTCAACATTTACATTTACAGTTACTCTTAACCCTATAGATCTAAGGTAAGTATTAATTGGTCTGACAACCTTGTTAAAGTAAAAGGGGCTACAACTCAATCCAAATGGAAGCACTTTCCAACGATAGTAAACGTTATCAAAATAAAAACCTAAGTAATCCCTAAAATAACTTGCTACAGGTACATGAAAAAACGTCCTTAATATCGGTTGTTAGAAATAAGTCACCAGGTTCTAACAACTTAACAGTAGATTTTATGTCTTCGTTTCTATAACGAGGTACTGTACAATGGCTATTTAACTGTCTAAGATCAGTTATAAGTCTCAGTTTGCTATTTTTCTTAGGTAAATAATGAATAGGATTGACACAAATAGGTTTTACAATACACTGTTCAATACAGTCAGACTCAAGAAGCCTAGATATCTCATTACGAATGAAAAGTGTTTTCTTGTCACTTAAGTTACGGTTAAATAACTCAAACTTTATAATGCACCGTTCCGCAAAATTTCAAACTCCGCCCAAAGCGGTAGATTTGCTTTGATCTTGTGAAGGCTTGTGAAGGGGTCTTTCTTTTGTGTTTTCTAGGTCAGATTGTCACTTGACAATATAATCCTAATCTATTGGATTAAAATTGACCATGTACTGTTATAAATGATCATGATTGACAGTTGCGCAACGGTCCATGTCTGTGTCTGAAGAATAGGGAATTTCAACACCATTTTGTATCCAATCATTAACATATGTAGGAGCGTCAATCTTCTGCCAGGAGTTTATATTGCTGTACAAATTGCTAGGATAACTCATGTAAAATTATGAAGAAAAAAAAATAACACCATCTCACTATGCACTATCAAAGAAAAACTGAAAAAAACACAATTTTCATTCACAATTAAACACGGTATAATCACTAACAAGATGCAAGCGAGGAAACTCTATACACCATTATTTCCCCTGGAACTACTGTGGTTGTCTTCCCTTGGTTGACGCCGATTCGGAAACGACCTGTTCGTTATGGAATGGAAAACATTACGATCTTGGCGGTAGTTATGGTAATACGAACCACCCCACCCGCTAGCGTAGCCAGAAAATCCTTGTCCACGTCGTGTAGACCTGTCGTCTAAATTGTTCGACCTGCGGTAGTTAACGTCGCTGCGGATCTGAGCGTTTCCAACGAACTCAAAAGCTGATGTGTTCTTCTGAAGGCTGCGAAAGATGATTTTCGCTGTCGTAGAATCAAATTGTCCACTAACAAGCAAGGAAGCATAACCTTCCTGCAAAGACTTGATCTAAGCTTGCTGACCAGAAATAACTCGTCTAGCGTGTCATGAGAAATCTTTGAATTGGGCTCGATTTGACACAACACCTTGATGGCAGTCTTAGAGTAATGAGCACACTTAGGAAGTACATTGCATATTGGTTGATCTGGACCTTTCAATGCCTTGATGGTAGTCATTCAGTTTCAAATTCGCCGGAATCTTTACTCGGCTAACACTGTCCCTTATCGCTTGGAAATCACCTTGCAAATCCGGCCTGATGAGCAGCGCCTGGGAAGTCAAATGGCGGAGTGCTAGAAGCCTGGTTGCTGTTGATGGGAGGAGACAAATCCTCAAAAATGCGCACACGCGTGATATCCTGCAATGAGATGCTGCTTTCTATAGCACACAAACGTGCATCCATCGAATTAACAAGATCATCGATCCTCTTTTTCCAGAGAATCCGTCATAACAACACGATTTAATTAGGGAAAACCACGAGGTCCTGACTGTGGAATAAACAAGTCTAATGACGTCACGCTGGCGTGACGTAGCATTTGTATATTGATCATGTGACTACTACTGTAGTTTAAAAATATTACATAATATGCTATGCATGTTATTTAAAAAAAACTGAAAAGTGCCATAAAGTAAAAATATAACTAAGAAAAAAACACTCATCTATTTCAACAATAATAATGGTTTTAAAACTTACGTAAGGCATTTAAAAATGTTGTATTACTTTAATCTTAAAAGAAGAACTGGAATTGACATACCTCACATTTTGTGGCAGACAGTTTCAGAAAATACATCTGTTGTAAGCAAAAGATTTCTTAACAGAGCTCTTGACTGATGGAATTACAAATCTACCACTGTCAAATAAAAGATAAACTATGTCAGTACATTGTGCCTTGGCACTGAACCTGGTAGGATAACTGTGTACATCACTGATGGGGGTAAAATGTTCCACCATATAAAGTGAGAGACCAACATGAAATTTTAAAACTTGGCAGAGAATTATTTTTAATATGTCACCATATTTATGCAGTGCATCCTATTCCTGCAAACATGTGAAACTGTCAAGCATAGTTGCCCATGAATATGAAAATATTACAAAAACGTTGTTGAAAAAGTGTGGCCCGCAAATTTGGCTTTGTTTGTTTATGTCTTGACCCACTACTAGAGGTTTCACTCCAGACTGGCATGCGAGAGGTCCAGGGTTCAAGTCCCGGCTGTTTTGTTGTGTTAAAAAATTGCAATTCCTTTTGCAATGTTAATTTCAATGATAATTTATTTAGATCTAGTATACTTTAAACACTGCGAATTTTGTGCCGATTATAAAGGTATCAAGATACAGACCTAGCATCTTTAACTTGAGTGATAATGCGACTTAAGCAGATAATTTATGACATTTTCATAACAGGAACAAGGCAAGCCAGTTCCCGCTGGATGGTTCAGCCACAGCAGCTGAAAACTACTGCAGGTACACCTAATTAGCGCCGTTACATTATTCTTGACAAAGTCTAAACATCCTAAAACTAATTGGCGTTAAATAATTTGAAAAAAAAACACAATATTTAACATACACTGTATGCGATGTGCCATCCGTTACATTTAAACATACAGTGTGTATCTTTGCAAATTTACCAATTCTACGTAGCTTTTCTGCTATTTAAACATGTTTTGTTAACATAAAATATGTTGCTACGCACTATCTTGTTGTAGAAAGAGATGCGCTTTATGGCTCAGTCACAATGTCGGCAATCGGTCGGATTTTGGCCGGGGGTAGTCGTAGACAATAAAGAATCTTTGAACAATCGTAGCAATAATCCTAATAAAAGTGGAGCATTTACATTGTCTGAGATTTCTTTTAAGGATTTTGGCCAGATTGTTTCGAAAAATCGTGTGATGAGCCAGCCTCCGATGGCCTCCGATTGCCTCGGAGGTGATTGGAGACGCCATAAATAAAAGAGCGCCTCCGACGGGTGCAAAATCGTAAGATCTGTCTCAAGATTTTGTTCGAATTATCCGGGTTTTACCAATTGCCGACGCATCGCAAATGATTTGTGACTGAGCCATAAGTACCAATGTATTTTACCTATCGACCGCCCGCCCTTCTGCCCTGATTTACATAATTTACACATCGCTTTACTGAATTCTTATTAAAATATAACAGCCATATTGCTCCATTAAAATATTACTGACCAACTATCGGACATTTTAAACAAAAAAATACAATTATAGAGATCCGGACGGAGAAGAGTTTCCTTGGTGTTATACCTCGCTCTATGCTACGAGATGGAGGACTTGTGATGTTCCACTATGTCCTGGTAAGGTTTTCTGTTAATTCTATTTTGCTACAAAAAGTATTCAACTGAATGCTTACGTACGTTTTATAAGATAGTTAAGCTACAATCGGTATGTGTCGAATTTTTATATTGAATTTTGTACTGGAATTAACCCTTAGTCTTTCACTATTGCATTATAGTTATCCTAAAAAATAGAACACATCAATAAAACATTTGTGTCTGAGCTGTGGAAAAGGTAAATATTTCAAATGAAACTGATTTCATTTTTGCACACACGACATATTATTGTATTTCTGGAATTGAGTCTGTTGAAATAAAGTTCCTCTGTGCTTGTTTCGAACATGGGGGAAGGCGGGTTAAGTTGAGCACTTTTTTGGTTTATTTTTTATAAAATGATTAATTTTAATTGTTTTGCCAAAATGTGTATATGAACATGAAATATAATATTTTGCTTACCTATTGTTTCATATTTTATCTTGAAAACACATTTTCTTATGGTCACAGTTAATGATTGAAATTGGTCGCTCTGATTGCTCAACTTACCCCACCTCTGGGGTAAGTTGAACCACCCTCCGGGGTAAGTTGTGCCACATGTAATTTATTCGAGCTGTTTGAAACACCCTACTTAAATCCCAACACTATAGTCCGTTATAGCCTGAAGACAACACCATTCGTCTTGCCAAGTTGCCACATGTTTGGTGTCTGGGACAAATACTGGCTTGGACACCCCTCGAACACTGACCGCCGGCAACAGCTGCATGTGCTCGATGTGTGACATCCTTTGTAGTTTTACCTTTTTTGTCTTTTTCTTGTATTCTTGCATTATATGAAAATCAAAACAATTTAGGCACAAACAGTATGAAATAAAGTAAAGAAATTAGATCTTGATCCATAAAAATGATTAAATAAAAATATGAGAGGTTAGCTTATAACAGGTTGCTAAGTTCATTCATATTCAGACCTTATTAAATTTTAATATTACCAAAAAACGAGGGTCGAGTCTGTGAGTAAGTGACTTTTTGGTTCTTTTTATAAAGATTTTACAGCATTAATAGTAATCTTATAAAGTATAAAGTACCTCATAAGCAATATATTTAAAGGTTTCAGCAGTTGGGATAAAATGAAAGATGGCTCAATTTACCCCAGTATGAATGGCTCAATTTACCCCAGCTCTAACGACTAACTGTTAAAAAAATGTTCACACTGTGTTAACATCAGTACATAAAATTCACTTTGTTTACTTTAAATCACAACCATATACATAACAAAAACCAAATGAAATTGATTCCATAATATAAGAGTGGAGGGAATAAGTTAACACTTATGAATTTCACGATTTTTCACTTTATGTGACAACATTCAATTTTTCCTTCTTTTCTCGCATGTTCTTTCATGGTTCTAGAAACCAATTTGGTAGGTGGCAAGGCCATGTGACTGGACATGTTTAACACATGGCTCCTATGTGATTTGAACTTTCCTAACTGAGACAGAGGGGGTGGCTCAACTTACCCCTATGCTCAACTTACCCCGCCTTCCCCTGTATTGAACCCCGTAAGTTAACATGTAATAACACAAAAAACGAATCTACATAGTTGTACAATTGTTATAGTTTTAACAAGAATTCATATTTTATTTTTTTCTCTACGAAGTTATATACTATACTAAATGATATCGTAGAAAAAAGTCGTGCTTCAAATTGGAAAAAAAAAGAACAAAAATCTTAAAGAAACAACAAGAAAAATCACAAGCCGTTTACAAGCTGCGTCGAGGTATAATGTTAGTTTAAAGATTTGTCAAACGATTTTTTATTTACTGAACGAATGGTATTTATTACATGCAGTGCATATATTTTTTACTGCAACATTATACTATTCATTAAGAAATGAAGAACATTTCTTGTATTTTTTTGTTATATCATCGAAAATTCGTGACAAGCGCAGTAGATCTATCTTGATCATTTTATCTGAGAAAAGAGAAAGTCCTAAGTAGGCAAGCATTGCTTTGGTGAAAATAGCAGCCTCGGTTTTGTTGAAGCTGTTCAGCAATATTAATGACAAGTGCCACACCGGAGACTACCCCTTACGCATGAGCTGGACTCTATTTTCAAAGTTTATCAACATTAACATTCCATTTTCCAAGAGGACAAGAAAATACAACTACACAATAATGAGGGGCCTTCTGTTTGATCTACTAAATATGTGTCGCTACTTTTCTGTAGAAGTGCCGTGCAAAGGGAACACGGCAACGATCGCAGGCAACCAAAATATCAATGGTGATACATTGAACCGCGCAACTGGAGACGCAGTAAGTGGTAAGTATGCCTCTTACAGATTCTCAAGCACAACTACGTTCGATGAACTATTTTATACAATTATAATTGGTATATATATCTAAACAAGAAATAATAGGTCGAATATAAGAATTGTAAGAAGTATGTAAAATGTATCTATGGAATCCGGGGTAACCCGAATCTCTGTTCAGTGGACAGGTATTGACTTTCCATCAATGTAAACGTTGTATTGGGAATTGGCAGGGTTTCTGCTTATAATGCACTAATACCAGCAAATGCAATCTAAAGCATTTGCTTTGCAAGGCTTTAATGCAACAGCATCTTTATTACGTTTTGTTAATTGTTCGAATGTAAATATTGAGTGCTTATGTTACTGTTGTTAATTGTCACATGTGAATTTTAAATTACAAATATGAACATTATCATTGCATTTGTGATGTAATGTAATTTCGTAAGATTTTCTGGTCGTGTAGCTTGGTGTAATATTTTAGCATACAATTTATTATGGAAACCTAACAAGCTACTGTGTATAGATGCATTGCGTTTATTGGCAACAACAACAACAACAACAACAACAACAACAACAACAAAGAAGAAGAAGACCAACAACAACAACAACAACAAACTGGCACTGGCGATATACATTGACATTACTCTAACAATAACTATTACAAAATTTTGTTTGTACTTTTTATAAATCCCCACAGTTCATCAGTGTAAATAATACAATTTACTAAAATATCAGTAAGAGCTTAGCTCTTAGTTCTTGGCATGAAGCTAACTTTGTTCTCTCCGACCTTGATGAAAGACTGACCACATGTATCTTGGTCATTAAAGGATAACACAATAACTATTAAAAAGTCCTTGTCTTACCAAGGCGGTAACTCAACATTTCTTGGTGAAATTATTTTAATATTTTACGTCCTGTTGTTTTACCTCTTGTGCAGTTGTACGTGTTTGTTTATGTACGGGCCATTTTGTCATGGTGCCCTTAAACTTGACATGTATAAATGTTTGCAACATTTTTCTTTAAACATCTCTTCTATTTATATTATTTATATTTCCAGGTCGTCAACTGATTTTTGTGTCGGAAACCAAAGGCGTTCCCTGTTGTGGTACTATCACATCTTGGAATTTGTTCCTGGGTGGTTTTAGCGGCAACATTTCTTTGCAGGTGAGAAAATATAAGTGTGTATATTAACCACGTTTTCGTTTTCTAATTCATTTAGTAAAGATTCATTTGGTACATGTAAGTGCGGCTGTTTTGCAGCTGTCGTTCGTCGGAGCCCAAGCTCGGTCACGTAATTGTTGTGTATTGGAATACAATGAACATTACGCCGGACCTCCCGTTTCTTAATATTCATAATCCGTTCACCAATGAAAGGATCAGCGTATACTTGGACAAACATAGTTTCATGTCTTTAGACACAAAGAATTGCAAAATAGCCACTTGTCTATGGGCGTGGTTATAGTAGCCTCAGCGTAATGTCAATTGTACCTACATTCATTAAGCCCGTATCAGTGCATAGATCCATTGCTGCCCAAAATCTCTTTAATCTGTTTATCTTAACAATAGATTACAGTAAGTGTATTACCACAAGTTTGTTTCTAACAAAAAAATACATGTCGATGTTGGTGGTTAAATCTATTAGATTAAAATTGACCATGTACTGTTATTAATGAACATCATTGACTGTTGGGGAACTGAAATGGACCGTTCCGCAAATGTCAATCATTATCATTTATAACAGTACATGGTCAATTTTATTCCAATAGATTAGGATTAAATTGTCAGGTGACAATCTAACCTAGAAAACACAAAAAAGACCCCTTCACAAGCCTTCACAAGATCAATATAAATGGAAGAGATGTTTCAAAAAAAAATGTTGTAAACAATGTGGACAAGTCAAGTTTATGGGCACCATGACAAAATGGCCCGTACAAAAACACACAGAACATCACAAAACACGGAGTATACAAAAACGCAACAGACATTAAGAAATAACTTTTTTTGTGTTTTTCGGATTTTTCTGTTTTTTTATTTTTAATTTTCAATTACTTAAAGGACTTCTCCAAAAAAATGTTGAATTACCGCCTTGGTACGGTCAATGAAAAACATTGGGGGTTTAAACCAGTTTTCCGCTGCAGCAAACCTCACACTTTCTCAACATTTTCTGGAGAAGAAAAAGAAAAGAAATGTCT
>Ga0224511_10005230_pt1 | contig 10111 bp, 3 predicted proteins | sample SF_May12_sed_USG_2_FD_169988 | JGI IMG/M metagenome (GOLD analysis project Ga0224511, IMG submission 169988) | Sediment microbial communities from San Francisco Bay, California, United States - SF_May12_sed_USGS_8_1 | ecosystem: Environmental > Aquatic > Marine > Sediment | place: USA... | reverse complement strand
TAGACAAGTGAAAAATAAAACCATAATCTACTTTAAACCAAGTAGTCTTCTAGTTAAATGGGCTTGATTTACGGTCTTTACAAAACTGCCACATTTCTCGCATAGGCAGTGTTAGACCATGCTTGATTGACCATGATTGTATGATTATGTATTATATATGGTATATATGGATAATGGGCACGTGTTCCAGTGGTTTTCTTCATCATCATCATCAACCTGCTGACTGGCATCACCGGCGGTATTGGCGGCAACAACGGCGGCTCCAACGGCTACTAGACACGGACCCGGTACGTGTGGGCATAACTTGTGTGGGGCAGGTCTGGGCTCATTCTAGAATTGGGGATTGCTAAAACGTATACACCTTGCACCAAAGGCCACGACATGTTCAACGTTGTGGCTATAACGCCAGTAATTTCGTATTTTTGTTAGCAGATTGTGCTTTGAAATTCCCCGACAAGAGTGGTAGCATACTGTAATATTGTGATAAAGTTTCATAAGTTTGTACATTATGTTGTTTAATATTTTATCATTTAATTGTCTTATATCATCAAGATCAAACTTTACCCAAACTCACAATTTATGATATAGTTTTATGTTTTATCTGTTTCAGATTAACTACATGTATAACTCTACTGACACAGCACACGCGACGACACAAATAGGACACCCTGCGGCTACCATGTTTTTTTTATCATTTATTACATGTAAACGTTTCTGGCGACTGTGACAACTACTTACACGTGCTCAAATAAAACTACAAAACCTTATAGTGTTCTTGCTTTGTTTTCATTGTTAATATTGTTCTATTATGAAAAAATCATTAGTCCCTATGTACACAAGTATTTGTAAAAACAAACGATGTGGTATTAATCGCCTTAGATGTGTCAAACATGAACTGAGAAACTCCTTATGAGAAGTTACTTCTTTTAATTAAGACTCTGTATAAAGATATTATGGAAAAACAAACCAAAATACAATTCTCATGTATGTTTTCGAGACAACGTGCCTCAACCGGGCATGTCTTGTGATAAAGACGTTAATTGTCATCCTTTTAAATCAATTGAAACTAGAAACTGCCACTTAGAGAGCCAACGCTCCCCACCACTGGTCTGAAGTTCTACATTGTAAGTTGCTGGACGGACTTGACCTAGTGTAGAATCAGCGGAAGTCTTGATCCAGAGTTCCACCTCTGTGTACAAATACTCTGGCGCTCCGTGACGTGGTGAGTAGGTGGTGAACTTTGTGTAAAACCGACAACCAAACAACGTGAAAGTATTTATTTGGGTTAATTGCATAATGTTTTATCATATGGACCAAACTAGTGCAGCAATATTGCGCACCTCAAAAACAAATACTAACAATAATAGTTAGCCAACTCTGCCAGCACGGCTCCCACGGTGTGCCGGTATTTCAACACGAAGAACAGCTTCAACACAAAAGAAAATTAGTGTAAATGGTTCCAACAATAGTGTAAATGGTTCCAACAATAATGTAGATGGTTCCAATATAAGTGTGGATTGTTCCAATCATTTACACACACACTTCAGAATACAACCAACATAAATATAAATTAATACAATCATATGTACAGTACACATAACAAAAATGTTGCAACATAACAATGAATACTCATTGGACCTATGACGAATTCTCTGCCTTAATATCTAGAAATGTAATTACATTTTGGAAACAACAGGTGAACTGGAAACATACAAGGGTGTTTTGTTTTACAAGGCAAACTAATAGAGATAATGGAGCTAGTTTTATTCCTTGTAAGGCAAAATGTTTTGTTTCTTTATGTTCTGATATTTGTGACTCGCCATAAGACTTTTAAAAAAAAATCATCAGTGCAATATTTTCTTAATTAGAGTGGTACATTAGGGGAAAAAGACCTACGAATAGGGAACATATAAAAACAAAATGATTAATACAATGTGAACCTTTTCTTTTCCAAATCTAGCGTGAAACCAAAAAAGCTTTAATCATAGATTTGAATCACTCGGCTTTTCATTCATTGAAAAGAAAAACTTTGTAAAAATATAGAGAAAAGTGCCCTTCAGCAAATTATATTGAATACGTTTTCAAGTACTGGTTGAATAATACTATGTTATGTTTCCGCATTACAAAATGACATCCCTGCAGCTAAGGAAATATAGAATGAAATGTTTTACCTCATGTATTAACTCATGTAAAACACTCCTATATACTTTCCTGTATCTTAAGCTTACAAGTGTAGAATATAATACTCCAAGCATTTTGAAACATTATGCTAACATTCTTTTAGGCACACCTAATAATAACAGTATTATTTATTTGCAGAACTCAACAGATACATTTCTTTAAAGAACATACATTTATATAAATATGTACAATTTGAGTAAAGTAACATATTCTTATATGTGAACTCAATTCATTCACATCATTCAAGTACAAAAATACTTGGAAACCATTATAATACTGCAATAATGTTACAGTTTGTCATGAAATTTGAGTCCATAATAGATGCAAATTAATCTATTCCAGGTAATATTATAAACTGCTTTATCACTGGTACATCCACTATTACATGGCCAATCAAGCATATAACAGCCCTCACAGCCTCTCAGTCCGGGAATACCCATCAAACACCAGGTCATGGTCATTCTGGGCAACGGTGTTGCCATAGCAACCATGCTTGTTATTGGATTCAACCAGGTTTAAGTCTTTGGCACACCACCTGAAATATAAACATACATATTGTATTGTACATAACAACCTTAAACAATACCTTTACAATAAAAAATTATGTATTAATAAAAAATAAAAATAAAACATTTTTGTATAAAATATGAAATATATTTTACAACATAATAACGTTATTTTTTCCTTTCATTTAAACAAAAGACAATGAAACCCAGCAGTGTGTTACCTCTGAGCAACGTCCACATCAATGTGTGAACCGACACTGCTGGACGCATGGTCAATCAGGAGAGCACCTGTCAACACACAGATCAAGACTGTAGGAGGTCCGTGTACATCTTTAACACCTTAAGTATATGCGATAGTCAGGCCCCATTGTTGAGCGACATCAACATTACACCCAGCATCAGTGGCAACATTGTCAACCAGGTGGGTTACACTAGCGCTTTTGTTTTATTTTTTAACAAAATTTATTCCATTTGCTGTTTTCCCCGTTTTCTGTGAGAAATCATATTTAATTATCATTATTTAATGCTGTTATTATTAACTGTATACTGTAAAATAACTTGGCTTTTTTGTTTATTGGCATACAATTCAAGACAGTTAATGCCCTATGAAATAGAAATGTTTCACAGTCAATAGCTTTCCGTAAGTAAGGTTTATTTGAATGTTACATGATCAACCAACAATAATAAAGGTTTGACCATGAACGAGTCCGTCTGCTCACCTGTGTACGTGCGACAGAGGGAGAAAGCGAGGTCACGGGCGGCCATCTCCAGTTTGCTTGGGTCACTTGCTGCCTGACTGACAAACTCAACGATGCTGTGAGCTGATTTCACCACCTAGACAACATACATGTATGACGGAATAACATAAGGAGGTTTAGTTTAGCTTTGTAGAATTTGAAGACGCTTTTGCATAAAACACAGCCATATCAAAGCAGACAGTGCTTAGTTCATCTGTATATCCTCAGGATTATACAAGCAACTGACTGATCCCACACTTTTTTAAAGAAAAAATCCACAGGACAACTGAAACCTAGCCTACCACTTCTAGTATCATGAAACTTTTTGGCCCTCTGTAAGGCCTGGCACACGGTGTGCTTTAGCACATGTGCTTTGCCCGCAAAAAGCATACATGCTTAAAACATATCCTTTGTGCACCCTTATTCACTGCTTATGTCAAAGCTTTGCTTTTTTTCCAAGATAGGACTGGTTCTATATCTGTGTGCTTTCTTTAAAGAAGTGTCAGTTTTGCCGACAGAATTGCGTGATAATCTGACTTAAAATGTAAATTTTGCGATAACTAGGGAATGAATTTTTTATACGAAAATTGTTTGAACACAAATTTGATTACCTTTCAAACTGAAAATTGACTTCATTATAAAGCATTTTTGTCTATCATCCTGTTGTCTAAAAAATACTAAAAACATGACATTTTAAAAGACTTTAGGCATTATATATGGCAGAACACTCTTAAGCTACAATATTTCATTGATGACACTGTTAATAATTAAAAACAAAATTGTTTTGCCTATGCAGATACCACAAAATAGTTATTTTGTGAAAGTATATGTGCTAAAACATACCGTGAGCACCCATTGACATAACAGTTTTGTCACCTGCCCATCATAGTACATGTGCTTAAGCACACCTTATTTGCCAGCCCTAAGGCATCAACCACCTTGTAGTAGCTCAAAATTTTAAATGAATTTAAGTCATTATGAGAACAAGAATAGTTAAACTCTTTAACTTCAAACTGTTAAATGAAACAGATATGTACAACACTTACAATCCATCAACTGTTACACATCTTTTTCACAAAAAAATCTTCTACTACATGTACATGTATATCCAACAATTAATACACACAGGAAGGTAATCCATCAATCAACCCAACTTATTTTAAAATCGTATTGACAGAACACTTGAAATGATGTTCAATGCTCCGACAAATGCGGGAAAGCATGTTACGTCAAACATTGCAAGTGTACAAAGCCAGTGATACACAGATGATTCAATCTTCTGATTGGCCCAAATGACACTGTGCGATATGACTTAACCCAATTGTTCAACCAAACATAATTTTATATGGTCCGACAAACTGGTTGTCGATATGTCTATTACAAAATAAACTCCACCAATGGAGAGCTGACCTTCTCAGCAGCCGACTCGAGAGCGGCAGTGTTGACACCCCTCGTCCTTGCCTCGACGACATCGAGGAACGCCGCCAGCACCTGACCCCGCGACTTGCTGATGGCGCGTAACACGTCCAGGGACAGAATGTTAGTCGTTCCCTCCCAGATGGACAACACCTGCAGACAGAAGGGCAAGTGTTGGTCACAATTCTCTAGACTATGTAGTCTGTAATTGTGCAAACATTAGCAAAAGTTCAAGAACTGTATTTAAAGATGCAGGCTAAAATATAATGCAATAGTTTATTTAGATTTAATAAGTGAGAATTTTATTAATTCAGAACGTTAAAACCTGGTAGGAAATGTTTCACAAACTTTGCTGAAATAAGAGATGGATACAGTGTTAAGGGTCAGTCAGTGGGAAAGAAATGTAAAATTTCTTAACAGTTCAAATAGCATGAGTTTCTCGAAGCCTAGGGAACTACTAATTGTGACAATTTTTTTAATATAAAATGGTTAAACCTTACGTTTATCTTGTTTCTAGTAAAATAATCTACTCTTTATGTCGTTTTCATGAACACAGCACAATTCACCATTTATGAGAGTAACACTGCTACAAGAATGTGTTGTATTTACCTGAGCATCCCTCAGTATGGTTGGCAGTCCTGTGTCCTCTATGTAACCTTGACCCCCGAAACTCTCCAGTCCTTCCGAGGCCACAGACATGGCCTGGTCAGACAGTGGAACATTGGTTGTTAATACCGAATGTTTGGGATAAAACAACTACATGCATATGTATGGAAACTTTCTCTGCAATCTTAATCACAAAATCTGTCACAGCATTTTTTTTCAACAAAGTATTATAAACACAAAATTACCCATGATTACAAGTTTTCATTTAATGCCTGTGGTGACATTTACTCTGACAATTGTACTCACAAAAACATTAGAAACCAGAAACACAAACAAATAATTTGAAATAAATATTGTACGAGATGTCATACACTAAACAAACTTGTAACTTGAGGTTTGGCTGTGGTTATTTCTCATATAATCGTAATTAAACTTTTATATGGTTGTAGTAACACTCTAACACCCTCGCATATACAAAGAAAACGTAACCACAAAAGTAGGGGTTTTGTAAAACTGGTAAATATATAAATGGTCCAAGTACACAGAGAAGGGAAAACTGTATGCACCATGTTATTGTGTCCTACACCACACCTGTTTGGCGCTGTACAGCTTGGACAGGGGCACGAGCAGCCGCAGCAGGTCGAGATCACGCTCCACGGCGATGTCACAATCCTCGCGTCCCTGCAGGCGAACATTCTCCAGGCACAGCAGTAACGCCCCACGCGTCTCCACCTGGATCAGATGAGTGTTGTCAGTGTTTACATCAACACCTCTACAAATGTACTATTACAAAACTTACTTCCAAGTTTTCAATGGGTTTAACACGTGTTAAAGTATGGCAAAGTCTGGATTTCATCCTCATTAAACTACCTTCTGCAGAAAGATGCTTACATACATAATATGTTCTGTCCTAAAATGCAATAGGTTCAAAGGTAAGAAACTTAAGTGAAACAATTAATAAAGGATTGTCTATTGTCAGCCACATAAACCTTGACATACATGTATGTCAGACCAAACAATACTAACCTTCTTCTACTTACTAGTTATTGATCTATTATATAAGGTGACCATTTATGTAAAAAAAATCCTCAGTAACTGATCAGACAATATTTTTTGTAACAAAAAACTTGATCTTGGTCAGAATCGCACCAAATACATTTCCAACCTTCATGTTCCAGCAGTCCAACCATGAAATTTAGTGACCATAATGTAAAAATATACCCATACTCAAGTTATTGACTGGACATACTCCCCGTGAGCGGGAGGTTGTGGGTTCGATCCCCGACTGTGTCATAACAAAGACGTTATAAAAATGTTACCAGATGCTTCCTTGCTTGGCGTTCAGCATATAAGGACAGGTCTGGCTTCTCTCTCCTCTTAAACTTCGTTCAAAAAAGAGATGGATACTAACCGGAATGAGCGGTCGAGAGTGATTAATATTAGCTGGAATAACTTGTATCGCAATCGACATTAAATAAGTAAGCTTAAATCAAATGTCCAACCGTTTTCATGTACCAGCTATCAGTCTATGAAGTCTGGTGGCAATACAGGTACATGTATTCAAGTTATTGAGGGGACAGTGTTGTTCTATTTTTACTCACAACATCCTTGACCTTAATATGACCTGAATGGATTGTAATTCAAACCTTTCCAACTATATAAACTATCTATCTATAAAATTTGGTAACCATAATTATATGGAAGATACTTAAATTAACGAAAGTACATTAATTGGGACGCTGGCCCGCCGGGGCAATAATCACAACAAAAGTTTCATATCAGATAATAGGTGTATAAAAATTATATAACTACTCTTGATGGCAGTATTTAAAATATACTGCTACTAAGACACTTTAAAGTAATGACTGGGAATTTTTATAGTGAAGTCAGGCTGTCCAAAAACATGCATTATAAGATACATACGAACATTTTTTAACATACAAGTCATATAAAACCATTTTAGTATTGAAATATGAAATATCTTGTATAATCTTGTCAGCATCAAAACTGCATTATAAGTTACAGGATATTTACTTTTTCTCTTATAATTGTTTATAATAAGATCATGTTATGAAAGAGCACAAGCTAACCTACATTAAAATTAATTTTTCAATCAAATAAATCAAACACTAACTTATCCCAAAGTAGAGCATCATTGACTTCCTCCAGGAAATAACTTTGATTGGTCAAACAATTCTCACATTATATTTTTAGCCAATAAGGCATGAACACATCATAATTGAAATGGAAATTTAATATCCCAATGCACTGATTTAATCTCATCATTAAATCATACATCAGTTTTTCAAAATTTGGTTAAACAGAAATATTAAAATATGATATAAAATACAAATAAGATATATATTTTTGTTTCTGAAACTTTATAACATTTAAAAATAATTTTTATTCTAGTGAAGGAATGAAAACATTCTTTTTCCACCCACCTCCATTTCAGCTAGTGTCCTCACATGCAGGGGGTAGTCCTTGAGCAGGTTACCGAACGCTCGCCGCCTAGTGGCATAGTCCCGCGCAAGGTTCACCATCCTGCACACAGAATAGACACATCAGGAAAACATGATGCTCGGCACCTTGCGGCAAAGTCCCACATTAGGAAAACATGATGCTCAGCACCTTGCGGCAAAGTCCCACATTAGGAAAACATGATGCTGGGCACCTTGCGGCAAAGTCCCACAATAGGAAAACATGATGCTCGGCACCTTGCGGCAAAGTCCCACATTAGGAAAACATGATGCTCAGCACCTTGCGGCAAAGTCCCACATTAGGAAAACACCATCTTGAAACTTGAAGACTATTTCTGTGTTTTCCATGATTTTCTTTATCGAGGGCTTGGTGCAAAACTATTTAACTACCTCATTTTATATAAGGAGTTACAATAGTTTTGCACCAAGCCCTCGTTATGCATCACATGGATTTTACACTGGAAGTCTAGTCCATGACGTTAATCACATATCTACATGATATCAAAGTTCTTAATACTCTGCTTATTTGAATTTAGCATTGAGCTTGTGCTGACAGAATGAATATTTGCAAATTGTTTTTTTTAAGAAACAAAAGATCCAGTTAAAAACTTTTGCATGAATTCGAACGCAACAGTTAAAGGGAGATAATGTGTTACATAATAAATAATCCAAGTTCAGATTTGTGTACATGCATACATGGCTAATAAATGATTAATTACCAAAAATATTATGTTTAACATATTAAAACATGGTACTTGGAAAAAAAGCAACATAATTTTACTTATTTAATTTCAATATGACTGCTTGTTTATTTAACACAAAAAATATATCGTTTTGGGCATATACCTCTGGTTGTCTCCCTTAACTGACACAACTGCCCTGCTGCATTCAAAGTTAGGGGGTGTATGGACATTAATATCATTTATGACATAATTATCAACAAAAACCAGACAGTGTCTGGGTTGGATTTCAATAAAGTAAAACCATAGAGATTTACAGTACAGTACTGTAAACACATTGACAGTCACCTGCGCATGGCGGCTGCGGAGGCGATGGCGTTGTGCAGTCTGGTCATGGTCAGCATGTTGCTGATGGCCGGGATTCCTCTCCCTTCCTCCGATACCTACACATAACATTGTCTTCTATCAGTTTACAAGTCAACAGAGAGTTTTCAGCATTTGCACATAAAATATTAGCAACATTTTTTGCATTTACTAGTATACATGTACATGTATATGTACAGTATATGGATTTTAAAATACTAGTTATTGATAGTATTGATAACCTGACCATTAATTTGAATATGAATAGATTGACCTTTCAACCACAAACATTTCCATGTGTTCTATTGTTAGCAACTACTTTGTGGTGAAATTCTTAGTGTATTATAATATTGTAAAGATGAACAGATTATAGGAATTATGGCTGTCAATGGATCTATGCATATAAGACTTGGCGGTGTTGTGCATTCTATACATAGATGGTGACGTCACTACATTATTATCACCCCTATACTAGACCGCAGGATTACCCCCTATTTGGGGGATTTGTGCTTCCGCAAATATAGCTCGCGTAGGATTGACGACTTTGGAAAATTGCCTTTAATATATAGTTTATGTGTATAAAACGTAAAGGTAAATGAATAATACATTTGAAAATGTATGTCTATTTTATTACAATTTTATGTGTTCAATTGAGGCAAAACACATTTTAATTAATAAAACAAGTCGAAAATTCTAATTTTCACTTTCTCTTATCATCATCTATCGTGAACGTGGATAGTGAAAGTAGCTTGAAAGAAGTGCGATCCCATGATTCTTAGAGTGTAAATACACAGGTCATTAGACCGGTGTGTACACAATGGGTGTTGTGACATTGCATGTGTTCTAGTGTTAGCAACTACTTTGTGGTGAACTTCTTAGTGTATTGTAGTATTGTAAAGATGAACAGATTACAGGAATTTTGACTGTCAATGGATCTATGCATAAGACTAGGCGGTGTTGTGAGTACCGTAGACACCCTATGTTTTCAGACGCTAAAAAATAATTATTTCGGTGAAAAATAGGGGGTGTCCGAAAACAAAGGGTGTCCGAAAAACATGTTTTCGGACGTTAAAAAATAATTATTTTGGTGAAAAATAGGGGGGGGGGGGGTCCGAAAAAAAAGGGGGTTTGAAAACAAAGGG
>Ga0224511_10005229_pt1 | contig 10111 bp, 3 predicted proteins | sample SF_May12_sed_USG_2_FD_169988 | JGI IMG/M metagenome (GOLD analysis project Ga0224511, IMG submission 169988) | Sediment microbial communities from San Francisco Bay, California, United States - SF_May12_sed_USGS_8_1 | ecosystem: Environmental > Aquatic > Marine > Sediment | place: USA... | reverse complement strand
CAGACAGACTAATATGACTGGAGCGTTAACCCAATGTGCGTAGCCCCGATTTAGGACGATCTTTGCGCGAAACAGTGATGCGGTTTTGGCTAGGTTCCAAATGAGCAAAATATGTTCAAAAAATCTTTTTTTGCTAGATTAGAATCTTTCAGAAACTAACAAGAAACATTTTTGACAAAAATACGTTATTATATTTTCACATTTTCTATCGTTTTCTCCACCAGCAAAACCAGACAAGAACTACTTCAGTAAGAATTGCGCGTCTACAGTAAACAGTCTACAACTAGTTGGACCGCTGCCAAGTTACCTCGTGTGGCTTTGATAGTTTACATTCGTTGCATACCAGAGAGGCGATCAACCAATCACACGGTTTCCCGCGATTGCCTTCACAACCAAGACATGATTCATGAAATTCCCACCCAAAATGTTGAAGTTTTGTTAAAATCTTATGTACACAAACTTAATCAGGTTATTTAGTGTAAAACTGAAGGGAAGGGTTAAAGAAAAACTATTTTGGCGCTTAAAACTGGCTTTTCCAGACCTCTCAATAAATAGATCTAGATATTTTACTGCTGAAAACATAAAGATAGATTTAATAAAATTCGATTTCTCGTTCTAAATAAAAAAAGTTGACTCGATCTGGTTAACAGGTGGATCTAAGCTAGGCCCTACTCATTTGCAAAGCACCATTGAATCTAATTGATTGTCATGAATTAGCCTTGTACAATTTAAATTGAAAGATCTAGATTTCTCTACATTCCTGAAGGATATATTAAAATTAGATCTAGTGTTGTTTCATGCCTCAAGTTATATAAAAATATCCTATATAAATCTCAATTGGTCAACAAAAAGCGTTGTGAGCGAATAATTTAGATTTTGATAAGGGGCAATCTAGATAGATCTAGATTAGATGTTATAACCTTTAAAATAAGCACTCGCGAGGTTGTCTAACTAGCCCTACATTTTAGCCTAGGTAGAAAGTGTGTAGATCTAGATAAACATATAACATAAATGATCTGGCGTTACTTACTTAAATCTTTTTCTAAATCTAATCGACCCTAGAGTGGTGCAGAGAGTTATTGTGTATATATTTAATCCAGTTCATAAGGTTAGAAAGCTCAACGCCAAGTAGAATTTTGTTACTTACTTAAACAAGGGGAACAACTGTAGTTCATTATCGCATAACAGTGCGTCAAGAGTTGTCTTTAACATACTGGCCAAAATAGTTTGCGCTTCTCAAGTGTTCAACATTCGCACAATCCATTTATCCTGAAATGTTTCTTATGATACCATATCAGTAGTAGTATTAAAGAATGTTCTAGCGACCGATAAACAAATACAAAACATGGAACAAACAGCACCCAGATTTCAATATTAACTGTTCAAACACATATAAATTTACATTGAATGTTGAAGCATATACATTGAAAATTGTACGGCGAAACAAGGAATGCAACACATTAACAAGTGAAAGGTTTTCGACAATGTAAAATTTTAGATTACTTTCAACAAAATTTGTTATAATTTAGATCTAATAATAAGGATTTCAAATTTAGCTATTTCGTATAAAAAAGGTAATACAAGTAAGATGTGACAGAACCTGTGAACTATGAGTAACAGTTCAGCCTAATCAAGTTTCTTTAAAATATTAGTAGTTGCAACACAGTAAATCGATTATAATTCAACTTACGTGTAACAAAAATTTGTCCATCAGACGTCATGAAAGTAAGAGCCATCTCAACACACTGATCCATTCGTTCCAAATCCACAGTCAGGTATAATGAGATGAAAACAGTAGCAGGCTATGTTTGAATAACTGTTCACGATTTCCCCGTGTATTTATACATTCTTTAACCGCTTTTACTCTGGTGACAAAATCACTCTGTTGGATCACGGTTCTCCATAGACGTGACAAAACGTATGATTGCCGCTTAAGGTGCTACAAACGGGACCTTGATTGCTGATGAATAAGTAATGCCAACGTTCGTTAATTTAATTCATTTGCGACAAATAATGCAATATGCGCACATGTGATGTATATTGTTGTCCTGTCAACAGAAATAATCAATTTGTTTTCTATATTTATGAGCTAATAATGATTTTCTTATCAGCTATTTGTGAACTCAATGTTTTAATTAAATGTAAACAATGCAACAATTACATTTTAGATGAGTTATAATGCCAACAGAATCTGGAAAGAAATTATTAAATATTTCTAAATTTATACAAAATGCCAATGTTAACTGTTTTCTTTTATTTTAATGAATTTACTTGCAATGTTTATAGAATACCTTATGTATATGCCTAGTTTCTTATTTACTTACAATACATAATTATTATATTTTGCACTGTTTGTAAACCTGTTTGCCATGGCAAATTTGTAATTTTTGAATAGGGTCAAATGCACAGTTAGTGACGATAACTTTATAACTAAACATCGCTGTAACGTGCACAATATGAACAGTCATTTGACGACGCCGTGCCTACGTTATCTAGTGGGGCTGGTAGTATTGCAACAAAATATCACACGAGTTTCCGACAAGTTATTTTAAAAAATATATGTTTAAAATGTCGCAAATATATCATTGATTAGGCATTTTTAATGCTCATGGCCATGTGTGTTCAAGGTAAATGCTGGAAGAGATAAAACAACACAGTCCGCGCGGAGTCTATATTGGTTTATACCATTAACACGCCACAAGTACGTATATTTTTAGAAAAAAAGTATGCCAAAGTTTTATATAGAATGCTCGACATATGGTAAAAATAATTCCCCTCTTGTCTGTCTTAACTTTATTGAACAATATACATATAATATCAATATACATGTACTTTGAAACTCCTTTTCTCCTTCGCAAATTTTGACATTACGCTAGAATATTTCGAGGAAATTGAATCTGTATTTAAAAATAAAATTTGGGGTAAACATTACTGATAATATGTTTTGTATGAAATAAATATATAAATACTTTTATGTTTTGACAAAGTTCTGTTACCAACGCAATATATATGTAATAGCTATAAAACACGACCCATGGATGCATGAAGATTAAGGACAAAAACAAGACATTTTCATTGGTAAATTTTTGTTCACCAGTTCTTAAAATCATATTTTAATTTGTTCATTCCACAGTTCGAGTATACACTAAACAGCTTATTTTAATAAAATGCATATATATATTGAATATAATATTATATTTTCCCACGTTTTATTGATGTATTACGTTCGTTGACACTTTATGTCCGCTTTGAACTATGCAAGTGGCAAGAACAAATTACAATGCATCTGAAAAAAGCGCCAAGCAACTCGACAACATAACCCTCGATCCATTTCTGTATAATTATAATTATATAACAGCAGCGTCTCGAACCCTCCAACACTATACTAAGAGACGTCTTTAACCCATTAATCAATCGCTCAGACGTCTTAAACGTTTTAGAACCATCATTGTCATATTTCATATATCATTACTGGATGGCAAACATTGAATATAATTTTAAATGTATAGACACAGTCAAAAATAAACTGTTTCACCATTTCTTTTTTAAAGATATGTTTAATTTAGGGGAGATAATCCCATTTAACTTTTACATTAAAGCCTATGGAAAATATACAAATTCTATTATTATTATTTGAACATTGATCGATTTTTAAGCAAATTCTTCTGGTAGTCAGCTAAATATAATTATTATGATTCATATTTCACTAAAAAAATCTAAACTTAACCATTGAACAACTGAAAAAACAGCATATTTATAGTTCTAAAGGGAGATAACTCATTAAACCTAAATTACCAAGGGGAGGTAATCAACTTCCGTCAACTTCTGTCACAGCTAGTTTTTTTCGAAACATTTAGGAAATAATACGGTTTAGACCCATCACTCAAACCATTTAAGGAATAAAACGCTCTGGACCCTGTACATAAGCATGTCGTGTGATGTATATAACGATTTGTGCGAACGGCTTTCAGACATACAATGCCACCGACAAAACACCATGTATTTGGTTACTAATTTCTTTCACATTTTCAAAATATTACATGTACTCAATTTACGAGAATAAAATAATCTGGGCCCAATCGTATAGCGTGTATAACCCGTACATTCGAGACCATCAGCTGTATTTCGTCAGAGGATGAAAGTCATTAAAAGCACAGCGAATGGAAGTCGGAATTTAGTGTTCTTTTTGAAAAATCATTTTTTGTCAGAGAAATCCAGTAACGGATAATATTTTGGCAGGCAGAACCACCAAACCAACATACACATGGCAAGAGCTGAGATTCGAATCTGAGACCCAACGATCTATGAATAGTCGTTTTGAAAATCGACTCAGGGAAGTCTAAGTCTAAGTTCAAGTCTGAGTCTAAGTCCCAGCTTGAGATTATTCTTTGTAAATATGGGCCCTGCACCGTTATCAAGGTCGAGGGCGGGAAAGGTCAAACCAACATGTCTACATATGGCAGATTTCTACCTGGTATATGAATATACTACATTTCACTAGCGGATCCAGGGGTGGAATATATTACATTTCACTAGCGGATCCAGGGGTGGAATATATTACATTTCACTAGCGGATCCAGGGGTGGGTGGGTGGGGCGCACCTTTTAATGCAAAGTTTAATCAGAATATGGCCAAAACATGCTTAAAATAAATAACTTATATGCTTCTATGCTTCAAACGTCATCGTCCATGATTTTCTCCACCCCCTTCCCACCGGTGACAAAACTCACGCCCCCCGTAACTTTAGTCAAATCCTGGATCCGCCACTGTATTTATATACAGGAACAAATCGTTGTTTGAAATAGTTTTAGCACTTTTCTAGTGTGTGGAAAAGGTAAATGTTCACGGTATCAATATTGGCCTGCTCACTGCTACAGTGGGTTGAGCCCCCGAGGACCGCTCAGAAATAGCATGGTTCGAAACCCTCGCGTCATAGAGTGAAATGAAATCAAATGGGCTAACTAGTTGTAAGATTATCTATTTAAAAGCACACTTAATGAACTTCCGCAATAGAAATATATGCGGAATTAACATACAGCTACACTTAAACAAACATAGCATAATTATAATATATGAAATATATATGAAATACTCCTACCTTTTAATTGTCCAACCGGGCATAGTTATATATAACATGAAACCTGAAGTATAACATTCGATAATATTGATAAATAAACGTATATATTTAACAAATTTGATTAAATGACAACAGCGTGCTTCTAGTAGAAGTCTCTGTTCCACCATCGGATCCAATAATGAAGAAAGGACATGGTTTTATGATTACATCAGAACCTAAAATCGCGCTAACGCAATGACTTCATGACTGAGTCATGCCTGGGATTACTCCGGAAACGCGGTAAAGAGTAGGAAACTTCTGCCGATAGTTTACAGGCTAAGGGGCGTGAAGTTCTAGTCCATGTTAACCATAATCATTAAATTTCTGCAATCATTCTTATTACTTAGTACATTGTAAAAGCTTATTGCATTTTAACGAATATATAATATATTATATTTATCAATGTTTGATCACACTTGAGAAATTGTTCTACACATGAATTGATGATAATGTTTTATCTCTTCGAAAGACCAATTAACTTCACTTTAAAATATTTTAACGCTACCATGAAAAACTGTTGCATGACATTAAATGTATGTACTCGTTCATAGTATGCAGAGCAGAAATCATAGAAACGGTGAAATTATGGCCGTATCAGTCAAACGGACTCGCATTACTTAAGTCTCCTGCAAGGTCTTTCATGTTGCCGACTTATCGCGGCCTGGTCAACATTCGAGGGCGGCACGCGCCCCTGCCCAGTCACGTGACCGTGTTCCGGGTCGACCCTGGCATCCGGGCACCTGGCGTCCAGCATATGAGGCCGCCGATATAGACATCCTGTTACGAACTTGAAGGTGGAAGTTTAGGATTGTTGTCGCTGCCCAAAACAACCAACAATGCGGAGCTTTATTGTAGCATCTTTCCTTTTAGGCCTTGTGCTCTACTGTGATGGACTACGGGGTACGTCTACTATAGAGATATAATGTATTTTGTTATTTAATCGTACCGATAAAGTTAAACCCGCAAGCGTTTTGCAAGTAATGAATTGAGTAATGAATTGCGCAATCACTTTTTAAGTTGTTTTTTTCGAAGTACATGATAATTTTACGTTGTTTTTATGTTACAGGCCGGCGGCAGGCCACAGGTAATCCTGAAACAGAGCTGGTTGTCTACTAACATAGTAACATATACCGGAACAAACCACTTTATTTCATTTTTTGTTCTTCAATCCAGTAATAGTTCAAATAAAACAACAATATTTAGTATTTTACTGAGTATTGTACATTGTATTTCATTGCTGACCAATTTGTCTTTCGATTCTTGCATTTACATCTAGTTCTTTTATCTTGACGCTTTGTAGAGCCATCAATTCCCAACGTCTGCTTGGCGGCAGGCGGCCGCGTTTATTTTCCGCACCCAACTGATGCACATAAGTTTCTGCAATGCGCGGACGGCGGCCGGATGTTCATAATCACGTGTCCGGAAGGAGAGATCTTCAACCCATCTCTCACCAGTTGTTCAAAATCTGCGGTAAGCGAATTTGCTACATTTCGTACTCCGTAAGTTTGTAGATCAACATATTTGGACTTTTGATAGTATTTTACAAACTATCGCAACTTTTCGTAAAGAATTATACTTGCGACAACAACTTTATATAAAACTGATTAACCTGTACACTAGGCAATCAATGAAATACACACATAATCATAACATCCCAATTTGCAGCCAGTCGTGACGGCTCCACCGACCACTCTGGCGCCTGTGACGCAGCCGCCCACCACCGCAGCTCCTGCAGTCTCCGGTAACCCCTGTGCAACCGCCAACTACGCCACCGGAAACATCTTCTTCGCGTTCCCGGGTGACAACAAGAAATTTTACGAGTGCCTACAGAACGGCACGCCCGTGCTGCTCACGTGCCCCACGCGCCTCGTGTTCGACGACTCCAAGAAGGCGTGCACGCTGCCGACAGGATCAAGTACCGGGACAAACACGGGAACCAATACTGGGACGAATACGGGAACCAACACAGCGACAACTACTGCACCGGCGGCGAACGGAGGTAAGCACCGGCATTTAGCTGAACAAAGTACAATTTAAACTTTCCTAGAAACAGCTTATTAGCAATTGCGTGTTGTTAACGTTATATACACCGTTAACTGACCATAATTACCGTATCGTACAGTGTGGTTAATGTTGGTTTAAAGTATTGTTTTAAAAACTGTAAAACAATTAGGGAAGCAACACTGTTTAATTGGCATTAGGCAAGTTTCAATGTCCCCAGGCAGTTACACGTGCTCTATCTCGCGTTGCCAGGTAACCCGTGCACGGCGGACGCCATCGCGGCCAGCAAGCTGTACTTCCCGTTCCCGGCCGACATGACCAAGTACATCCAGTGCGACTACGCCGGCAACGCCTACGTCATGCAGTGCCCCGCCGCCCTCACGTGGAACCAGACCGCCGTGCAGTGTGGCGGCATCGGCATCCTGGGATAGACTTCCGGTGCCCGAAAGTGGAGTCAGAAGCCCCAAACAATCCTGGGGCCATAACCGTTTATTTTACTGGGTAGTTAGGGTTTATACATGTATAACTCTGAGTAGGAAAAGGCCGGGTCGTAAGGCGCTTAGCATATTTGTTATACTGTGAACTGTGTTCAACTTAATTCAATGCGTTATTTTGCCACCATATGTTGTAGATCTAATTGTGTTTTGCCATTTGTTTCATTTGAATAAAAAACTTATTTGTAATATAAAACTGCATAAAATATTGTTTTCGATCGTACTGTTGTATTGACCTAGTTCTGAAGATAAAGGCTCTTCAAAATAAACATAGATGAAATTAATTTGGTTTGTGTCATTTATTTCCGGAAGAGACAAAGCAAGTTACTGAAATGCAGTTGGTCATATTGGGAGGGGTATGGATCGTAGGTTTCCACATGGGCATCTAGGAATCAACGCTGTCACTTGACACAACATTACCAGGGTAATTGATGTACATGTATATCAGCGATTTAAGAATACCGACAATCAAACTAATATATCCTTATATAGATTACCCAAGTTAATATAATACATTTATCATACACAGCACGCTAGTTACAGATGGACCCTCTGGGTAGAAAACTCTCACTATTAAAAGGAATGTAGATAGTAGCCTCAGCTAAAAGATGTGGAAATGAAAAATATAATGTAAATACATAAATAAACAACAAGTTACCATTGACAACAACACGCACAGGTGCAGATTTTCTACCTTTAATGGCGTCTGTAATGGAAATAGGGCCCCAATCACGTCCCCAACACGTAACAATAAACAGTGGATCCATGGGCATGAGTCAGCTGTATACTTCATTATATTGCACTCTACATGGTGTAATCAACACATAAATGTACATATATACATGCATATCAAATATAACAAAATAACATAAAGCTAAGCTTTTATAAATGCGTTAAAATATACACAAATAGTTTGTTTTTTAAAGTTTACAAATAATGAATGATGTTATACTATTACTGTCTAAAGTACACATCTATACAAATCGTGCAACAGCTTAATAATGAAATCTGACCTAGAATCTACAATATGTTTCAAAATGATAATATGTCACTATCCGATCAAACAGCTGGGTTTACACTGGGAAACTATCCCAGCAGCACATGTGAATCACACTGGTGTTCCAAACAAACAGACGGCTCTACCACCCGAAATGGCCGATCTACGAAAGTGACCTATAATGGTGTTTCTATATCTGTAAACATTGAAGGCTGTACCAGACAATTCCAGCCAGCGATCAACTGACCCAGCCACTACACATGCAACTGTGAAATATTGTAAAGGGATGTCATTTAGTCAAAACACAAACAAGAGTTATCGAACTTGGTGTCTACGAATTGATGCTGAGACAGTGTATACATTTATACATGACCAAATATCACATTACATGTAACTTTTTATTTGTTAGATATCCTGGGCTATGCATGCATACCTGTAACCTTTTGTTTTAGAAAATGCAACATTTCATTTTACTTCTTAACCATTGAGTCCATACAGACACCAATAAGAAGTGACTGGAACAACTCTACCTACTCTTTGAATCATCAAGTTAATAAAAATCATTTTAGTAGTATCATTTCACAGTGTGTGGTCCTATAGGGTATGAAAGCACAGCTTGGCCGGCCACCTGTTGACAACACCAGGGCCAAGCTTCTCTAACCAGGCCTTCGCTCACACACGAACATTTATACAACAGTTACATATGAAGCACTTTGTCAACATATGGAAAATAGGAGAAACAGTTTTAACAAAAACTTAATATAATGTAAAAATATAGAATGAAGATAAATATCTGTATAGATGTTGTGAGCTAAACATAACCTTCATAAGGGAACTTCACATGGGTTGAACAAACGCCACATCTGCTATGAACTTAAAAGTAAAAGTAAGACATCTAAAGGATGTTTATATCGTACTTCTATACTACTAATATATTACTTGTAAAATGGAATCAAAAAGGGTATATAAATTGTTATAGGTCACAAAAGTGGTGTAAGCCCAAAAATGTTTTGACATAACATGATTGAATCTATATGTGTATATTTATCTTAGTTAAAAAAGAGTACAACAGTTGTTTTTAAGAAAATACAAATCATACAAGCATAATTCATATCATAAGAAACAATGCATGCCAGTTTGATGTTGTACAACAAACTTCCGCAGGAACGTTACACACATGAGGTGAGAGACTGTCTGAATGACGGACACAAGCAGGAACGTTACACACATGAGGTGAGAGACTGTCTGAATGACGGACACAGTGACAGACATCCAGAATAACCCCAGCCCGGGCAGGGGAATAATAAAGTATAATGAGCAGGTTATCGCAAGAGTAACTATAAGTAATAGAGTATTTGATAAAAGCTGAAACCTTTAAGTGACTTTCTGGTAGACACAAACAATTGACACATACATTGATGAATAAATCGCAAGCCTGCCATTTTCCTGTAAACATAAATAATGCTGTGGAAGACGAAAATGATTCCCTTGATTACATAAGTT
>Ga0224511_10005228_pt1 | contig 10112 bp, 6 predicted proteins | sample SF_May12_sed_USG_2_FD_169988 | JGI IMG/M metagenome (GOLD analysis project Ga0224511, IMG submission 169988) | Sediment microbial communities from San Francisco Bay, California, United States - SF_May12_sed_USGS_8_1 | ecosystem: Environmental > Aquatic > Marine > Sediment | place: USA... | reverse complement strand
TTGATAAATTCAAAATTCCTAATTTATATTTTATAGGTTTTATATCGCGTAATGTAACAGATTAGTTAAATAGTAGTTGTAACGAACATGAATGATATCAACAATTAAAACAATGAACTTATAATTAATAAAAACATTGATACTTAAGTTGTGGGTCTCCGACAACCTGAAAATAATAATTCCGTTAACAAATGCCAACAAACTAAATGCAAACATTTATTTATGACCACCAGGGACCACCGTGTGCGGCCATCGCGATCCGCGGTGTTCGTACACCGCGTCGCGCGGTGTTCACTGCTGTGGGCAATTGAACACCGATGACCACCCGAAATATCGACAAAAAAACACCAATCGCGGTGGTCATTTCCAGCGAACACGCTGAGGTAAATCGCGGTGACGGGTGTTCAAATGAAGGTTCCGCGCTGGCTGTACTGTAGTACACTTGCTAACCCACAGGAAATGTACCTTCGATACAAGGAGGATCTAATATTTGACATGTGTCATAGTCAAACGCCGAGCCATTGCAAGCGGCACCAAACGGGGGTGGAGATGACACTTGGCATTCTCTGGCCCGATGTTTGATACCCCAGCACCACCCCTTTGAGCACGAGGACCACTGAGACCACTGGCTCCACAAACCTGAAGTTATTCATATTAACACATCTATTTGTAGCCAGTATATGGAGAAATATGTTTTCTGTGTGTTTGCTATAATAAGTGTATACAGATTTTATTTTTAAGCTAAATAATATCATAAACATTACATAAATCAAAGAGATTTTCAAAGAAAGAGTGTTGTAAACATGTAGACAGATCAAGTTTGAGGGCACCTTGACGAAATTGTCTGTACTATAGATAACACATAGAACAGCACAAAACACGCAGAACTACATACATTCGGAATAAACTATATACTCGTATGTGTTTTTGTCTATATAACGCATGGACATTACAAAATACTTTGACATTTAAAAAATGTACAACGCTGCAAGCGAGTTGACGATCTCACTCAACGTTACAAAACGTATAATACCGTATTTGCCACATCTCTGTATACAGTCTAATGTATTTATTTATTGAACCTGCCATGTGAGGTGACATCTGTGTAGGATCATTATACCGAACAATTAGTTAAATGTGCATTTAATTCGAGCTCAATATGCATTCGTTGTTGTATTTTCCAATCAACTTGTAAACAACATATACTCGAGTTCTTTTCATTGGGTGTCTTTTTTTGGATTTAATCGTATTTATATAACATTTTCATAAGGTGAACGGCTAGTCCAGTGGCAAAATGATTCTTCCATGCAGTCGGCAAGCGATCGAAACGAACTACAATATGTAATAGAAGTCGTATCTTTTACAGATTCGACACTAAAATAGTATTAGCAGGATTTAGACAAAACTCCGGAGTCTTAGTTGTTTACGATACTAATCACCGATTAAATATAAATGTAGGAGATGTTCAAAGAAAAAATGTTGTAAACAATGTGGACAAGTCAAGTTTATGGGCACCACGACAAAATGGCCCGTACAAAAACACACAGAACATCACAAAACACGGAGTAAACAAGGACGCAACAGACATAAAGAAATAACTGTTTTTTGTGTTTTTCGATTTTTCTGATTTTTATTTTCAATTTTTAATTACTTACAGGACTTCTCCAGAAAATGTTGAAATACCGCCCTGGTACGGCCAACGAAAAACACTGGGGGCTTAAACCAGTTTTCCGCTGCAGCAAACCTCACACTTTCTCAACATTTTCTGGAGAAGAAAAAGAAAAAAATTGTCCATTCATTCTTTTCAACAAGTCGATAAAAAATACAGTCTCATATATAATTTCAACGATACAATATTGTAGGTATTGTGTTTTAACCATCAGTGCGTCTCGTCAGGTTCTATAAATAAAACACGTTCTTGGGCAAAATATGCAAAACGTTCACTTGAAAACAAATTAGCAAAAGCTAATGATGAAATATGGTGGTTTAAATTCATCTAAGTTATACATTGGACAATTACGAACCCGCACATGGCACATAGTAGCAGAGTCGATCATCTCTGTTGTATCCGAAACAGTGCTGTCCAAACAGCGATGGTGTCGGGTTATTGCATTGTCGCTCTCTGTGCTGGATACCAACCCCACAACTGACAGAACACTGGTCCCAGGCGCCCCAAGAGCCCCAGCCGCCATCAACTAAAATGTTCGTGATATTAAATTGCCTCTTTATATGACATTGCAGTAACAATGATTAAATATTTACACCTCTATTTCCATTGCTTCAATATCGTTTACCGGACAAATGAAGTTCATTCCTTAATGAACACCGTTAGCCTTATCACCGCGCAAAGGTACAGAAAACACTAATGACGTCAGGAATTCCCTGCTATTTTTAGAATGTTGCTATTTTAAGATTGCTTAAGAACGTCTACTTAAATTTATCACTAGTTGTTACGCAGCTTATGAACAGTTTAATCAAAATACGTTTACTTAAAAGTATTTAACCGTTCAAAAAGGGACACAACCGTCGCAAAACAAACCAGTTTTAATGGTATGTGTAGCACTGTGACGTTATTCTTCTTCTACCGGAAGTAAACATGATGCAGCTGTTTTGAAAGATTCTCATATCTTTCCTCGGACTTTGTTAAAGGAAATACGGAGCTATAAGTGATAAAAAGTCTTAATGTAAGTGGAGATAAATTGTTGAATACAGATCAAACTTAATTATAGCGTCGACATAACTTATTACATAATGCAATGGATTCTTTCTCATTTTAAATGAGACATTGAACCCTGGCTATCGGCGAAAAAAATGATTGTCCTAGCATGGTTGTATTCTTAAACATGTCGTTAAAATATAACCATGCTCACAACATTCATCACTGTCCATACTTTCCAATTTCGAATATTGGATTTGGATTTTGCTATTCAATATTGAAAGGTAACTCTGCCATGGACCTGTGATGATTTTCACAGGCAGAGGACGTTTGTACTTAGAATTCTCTCTCTCCCTCTCTTTCATCCATTTCTATTTAATTTTGCTTCTTTGTACATTCCTGTCATTTTGTTCACATTCTAAGGGGCCTGGTTGGAGAGATTAAATGCATTTTGTCTTTATTTTTCTTCTCCAAGAGATGTTGAGAAAGTGTGAGGTTTGCTATAGCTTAAAACTGGTTCAAACCCCCAATGAAAGTCATTGACCGTACCAAGGCGGTAACCCAACACTTCTTGGAGAATTCCTTTAAGAAATTATCAATAAAAAGAAAATAAAAACAGAAAATCCGAAAAACACAAAAATATATGTTTTCCAAATGTCTGTTGCGTCATGATGTTGTAAGAGTTTTTGTGTCGTCCCTTGTGCTAGTTTTTGTACGTGCCATTTGGTCATGGTGCCCTTAAACATGACATATCTACATTGTTTGCAACATTTTTTGTTTGAACATATCTTCAATTTAAATTATTGAGTATTCAAGAGCGTTTTGGTTTTTTCTTCGTTTATACTAAGAAAAACATTGATCGTGTTAGAATGCTGAACTGTATTTAGCATATAAGACATGTTTACAATATATCAAAAACTGTTACGAACTATAAAATAATAACTATATTCTTTGGCGTAGTATGATTATTTTGCTTTGCGTAAATCGGCGGACCAGTTCATCTGCGAAAAGAAACAGGGGAAAAGGTTCTAAATTGACATTTTGAAAATATTCAAACAAAGACGTTTACATATATTTCAGATAAATAGTGATTGAATGAGGTGTAAAAAAAGGTAATAAATTTCATGTTTGATAAGTTCACCGAGTAATGAACGTCATTAGAACTGGTTAAAGCACGCGTGGAGTCCTTCGGACTCCACACACTCGGTGAACATATCAAACACGAAATTTATTCCTTAAATAGAAGACATCTCGACATTTTGATAGCGTTTCATTGTTTCAATTTTAATGGCAACTCCGCAAGAGCAGTCATCTTGTAAAACTACAACGCACGCTTGGTATCTTAAACTTCAAGCATGCAATAAGTTGTGTTAAGAAACTATTATTTTCGGTCTTCAAACTGTTGTGATATAGCCTACCGAGCTAACGTATACATTTTAAACTGACGAAATAAGCTATGCCTTGCGCCAAGTATACGTTGCGGCAAAACTACAGCGTCCAATTATTAAATATCAAATGTGTTTCTAACCTTTAAAACAGCATGAAGAGTTAATGATTAAATAATGTAACCTTATAAATCGATCACATCAACTATTTATAATCACTAATTACAGTAAATAGGTGCCTGTAATGAGACCTACTAGGGCAATGTTTGATCACACAGTCCTTGTGTTCCGCGGCGTCACCAACACAGTCCTTGCCATACGAGCTTGGCGCGGGGTTGGTGCAACTTCTGGTTCTTGTCAAGGTAGTAGCTCCACACGTGATGTCACACGAGGACCAGCTACTCCAGTCTGTCCACCCACCGTTTACTATCGTAAAAAATAGCAAATAAAGAGAATATAAAAATAATAAGTTTCACATGTCTGTAACTACCGTGTTTCATCAAGGGATCTAGATATCATGATGCACGTCCCCTGATTAGTTAAAGGCTAGAATAAAATTACCGGTCTAGACAATTAAAAACGTTTGTATAAATTATATTAAGTGTAAATTCAAATGAAAATTAGAAAACAAAACAATACCGTGTACTGAATTATGTTTGGTATCTTCACAAAAGGCCAGAACGGCTTACTGTAATTACAAAGCCCGCAGTACTGTGGACAGGTTAGAGCAGCCGACTCGTGTTGGTTGCAAATATGATACAGAGAGCTCATTCTGGCGCAGTCAACCGTTTTGTCGTCAATACAGGTCGAGGCTAACAAATTATTTTTAACATTATTATTATTATTATTATTATTATTATTATTATTATTATTATTATTATTATTATTATTATTATTATTATAAATTATTCTTATTATTATTATTATTATTAATAATAATAATAATATTATTATTATTTTTATTATTATAATTATTATAATTATTATTATTATTATAAGTTGTAGTAGAAGTAGTAGCAGCAGCAGTAGTAGTAGGAGGAGGAGTAGTAGTAGTAGTAGAAGTAGTAGTAGTAGTAGTAGTAGTAGTGGTAGTGGTAGTGGAAGTGGTAGTAGTAGTAGTATTAGTAGTAGAAGTAGTAGTAGTAGTAGTAGTCGTAGTAGTAGTAGTAGAAGTAGTCGTCGTCGTCGTCGTTGTTGTTGTATTTAACATATTTAAACGATTCGAGTAATAGAGTAAGCAATATAATTATATTGTATTTCATGTGTAATGACAAAACATTTCAAACCTAGTCTTGTGTTTTTCTACAAATGAAGAATAGCGTGAGTGTATGTACATTTGAGTACTTAGTAACTCGATATTAAATTTGGAAATTTACGTTGTAGGTGTGAACAAAGTTGTTCGTTACAAGTATCCGTTGCACAACATTCAAAGCAGGTGTTGTCTCGTTTTTCTATATGAACGGCAACACGCTGATGTATTGCTAGCATACTGATCAGGGAGCTTGCCCCCCGACCGACGATGTTCAAAAGTCCTTGTGATGTAGTCCCATTTACACACACCTTAAACATTTAATTCTGTAATTAAAGCTAAACATTTGATAAACTAATAGATTGCTCAGTTTGAACCGTAACTGTACATTACGGGTAGTGTTCATACCATACAATGTTGTTTTATAAGCATGTGGCATTAATTGTGAAACTGCCTGAAAATGTTCCATAAATTTAATTTCTAGATATACCTCATTTAATCATTATAGGCATTTATGATATTCGGGTAAAATGTAAAAAGACAATAAAATCTAAAATATACTTAACCGGTTTGCACTAACCGTCTTGTGAATGCATCCCTCGCTGTGCAAACCAGTAGCGAACTTCTCGTAGAAATATGACTAAAAATAGAACCATCTTGCTTTAATGCTTAGCTAAAACAATTCGAAATAATGCTTAGCAGAAACGAAATCAACCACAAAACCAGTTTGTATCTCCAATTTGCGTTATACACCGAGTTCTCACCAATGCCCTCATCGTTTAGTTGATATGTGGTGTGTCATTGTTTTCTTTTCGTGACCTTGACAGCGTGTCGCGCGGAAATGTTTTGGATAGACTTAAAGAATTAATATCAAATTCAGTTGTTTTGTCTCTAACGTCTGAAGTGATAGTTGAGCACATGAATTACATTGATAACTTAAGATGGGATATCACACTTAGAGCTTAAGGTCAACGACAAATTATGTTTGTACTAACACCACCATAAATGTTTTAATTACCGTAATTACCGCAATACGGCACATTTCTCTTAATCAGAGCGAGTGCAACGTAAAGGAATCGTATTGACCATAAACAGTTTAGTCAAAGATCGAAAATTGTTGATGTTTGTCCGAGCTTTATTCTCGCCATATTTTAAATAACTTGTCACACATGTTAACGTCGATGAAACGGGGTGTGACATGGAACACTCACAATATTACCATGTGGTTTTGCCATTCATATAGGTTAATTGTTTAAGAATGGTCTACAAAATGTTTGTTCTAGAAACACTTACAATCAATGTGCTTGACAATGGTGCACGTTTGGCAACGGATTTCTTGTGTTTATGTTCGCATTGTCTGGTAGTGGGGTTTGTTTAAACAGCAGCGTTGATCTAACGCTTAGGCCCATGAATATGCGGATTGTTTAACATTTGGCCATAACTAATTTGCACAAAAATCGACAGGTATTTTACTATGTGTGTGTCAATTATATTTGTTTGTTGGAATATATGAGCTTCAGACAATGCCTCTATCAAATGGTCACACGATAACAACTTCTAACAAATAAAAGATTGCCACAAACAGAAACCGAAACTATCTTATTCCATTACATTTTAAGTATAGTAGGTATGTCTGTGTTAAAATGGCAAAGCAGAAACAACATTTCTTACCTGATCTGCCGTGCACGTGACAACGTTTTGGCAACGTTCACCATCCCTTAAACCCGTGCAACTCGTGCACTGCAGGGCAGCTGAAAGTAAAATATAACACGGAATATTATGTTAGCATGTTGATCCGTCGCTTTGTATCACTTAGAGTAGCCCGTGTTAAGTCATAGCACGCAGGAAAACAAGGAGCAGTGGTACAAACCGACGGATCAATATGCAAACGTAAGGTTCCTTTTAATATATACCTTTTTAGTAATGTTCTATAAGTCTCAATTAAAAAAGTGCACATTATAGATTTTTTTTACTTTCTGTTCTAAAAACATGGATGTGACGTCACAACCTGCTTGTTATTGATTACACCATTTTAATCCGGCTTGTGTATTCCTAAGCTTTTATTGTATACAAATCATTTCTAGGTAAATAATAAAGTTCTAAATCAGTTTCCCAACAATTCAATAACAGTGTCTTAATTTAGAAATATATGCATGTAAAACACATTAAAAATAATTACGGCAAAATATCGTATACTGTGGATGTCACATATCGACTGTTTGCACTTATGTTCGACTCTAGCCTTTTGATTTTAAGTTTTAAGTGTTTCATGTAGTTGGTGTGTACATACATCACACTTTTAGTCACTAATGACAATATTTTTGTTCTGCTAAATTTTCACAAGATATAAATAAAACCGTAGACACTTTCGTAATAGTTTCTTTTTTCCCCAATTTAATAACTGTATAACTGTAGAGGTCTGTGCTGGGTTTGACACGTGTATATTGTTTTGTCCTTAATTTATTGATGATGTTCTCCAAAGAATATTATTTCTAAAACGATACAGATGCATGAAAAGGCAAACATGTTTTTTACACTTTTGATAAATTAAAGTGTTCTGATTATACTATTGAAATAACATTGGTGTATAAAAGACATTACAGGAAAGCGTGTTCGGGTAACTAGCAAGCTCAATCAATATTAACGCTAATGCTATTATAGATGAATTGTTTTAATATATACGACACGCAAAACCACCTAACATATGTGTCTGAGTTCCTAGTTAATAGCCGATAACGTATACTTACAGACGACTAGTGGCACACATACTATCGCCAACAGTGTAACTAAAACAAAAATATTAGAAGTTGTATAACCGTTAGTTTGTTCTTCATACGCACTTATACATGTATAAAGTTAATTAAAAATGGAAAAAGTCTCACGAACCCTTCCATACTTCTAAATACAGATTAGAAAAACAGTTCTGAACAAAACAAAAAAATAACTAGCTGCTGTTTTATGAATGTCAATAATTAAAAAATACATAACAGTATATAGTTACGTTTAAAAAGCTGCATCATCGCCTTTACATTATGTGCCGCTTGCCACGACGCAATGGTGTATTTATTTATAGGTGTTGTTGTCACGAAATGTTTGATAACTTGCACCGTTTCTGTCTTTTAAACTTACGGTAGTGGCTTTGTTTCAAACAGTGGATCCATTTCAAAACAAACATGTTTTCATTGGCATAACTGACATTGACGAAGAAATGACTGTAACAATCCAAAGAAATGTGATAATTTAAAAGCATCAAGTTAATCTTTATGATTAATTAATAAGTTTAATATTTTTATTGAAAATTAAGAACTGAATTGCATTGAATTGAATTGATAGTTGTATTGTACTGTAAACCTAAAAATATCTTTTCTTTAAATGTATGAACAAATATTTGCTCATTATCTGGTATAAAGGGCGTGGTTGCTGGAATGTATTTGTAATAAGACATACTGTAATTTAAGTCCATTTTGTAAATTCCGTATCTGAGGACGACGGTAGCAATTAATTATTACTGGTCACTTTGTCATGGGGCCCTTAACTTGACCCTACATTGTTTGTAAAAGTTCAAACTGCCACTTTTTAAACTATATGTATGTAAGACACGTCACTACTAAAATGCATTCATCACATTACATAATAATGAAAAACGGTGAAAAGGTTTCAAAATAATTAAGTTTTTGTTTTAGAATTCTCTCTTTTTCACCCATTTCTTTTTAATTTTACCTTTTTTACTTAACTATCATTCTGTTCACCTTTTAAGTGGCCTGGTTTGGAGACAGTAAATGCATATTGATTTCTTATCTTCTCCAAAAATATTGAGAAAGTGTGTGGTTTGCCATAGCTAAAAACTGCTTTAAACCCCTAATGAAAGTCATTGACCGTACCAAGGCGGTAACTCAAGATTTCTTGGAGAAATCATTTAAATAATTATAAATGAAAAATATAATAAAAAGATAAATGCGTCTTGGTATTCAACTATAATGAGGACTTTGTAGTTTAATCCAAGAGTGTATAAACACCATCTTTAATTGTATCATTACAAGGTTGAGTAAACACATATTTATTTCATTTGTATACGCCCGTCAAAGACGGGTCGTATTTTGGGAACACAATGGCGGGTGAAACTGACAGCGATATCCGTTCTCTAACTTAAACAGGTTTTTACTGATCTTAATGGAACATTACTGTATTTGGGCATACTATCTCGTACACGTTCGTTGACCAACCCTATTTTATAAGTAACTTTAGAGTTATGGCCCTTTAATTATTCAAAATGGCAAACTTTTCCACTCTAAAACAGGTGTTGCCACATCTTCATGAAACTTGGAGACTATGGTCATCACATATCTGCCAAGTTCAATAACCATCTAAATCGCAGTTGACAAATCAGAAATTTGTTAATAGAAACACGACACTTTTCATATAAATGACAGTCGTATTACACTCCGACACGCGGAAATCTTGTTCTGTTTATCAATAAAAATGTTAAAACGAATATGGACAGTTTAACCACCATTTTAAATAAAACTTATAATACAACTTGTAATAATAATAATAATAATAATAATAATAATAATAATAATAATAATAAACACATTGTGTAAAAATTTAGGCAATACCTTGCATTCTGTAAAATCTGCATCAAGGCGAAGAATCAGGACACATATCAATTATTTAAACAGTTATTAACTCCTAAAAAGGATATACATACAATTTAGAGAAAAATAAGTATATGTACAAACGCGTATAAAATAAAGGTGTTTAATATCTCCAAACAATTAATGGGATACAACTCTTGTTGTTGCTTTACTTTTGCGACGAAGTA
>Ga0224511_10005227_pt1 | contig 10113 bp, 15 predicted proteins | sample SF_May12_sed_USG_2_FD_169988 | JGI IMG/M metagenome (GOLD analysis project Ga0224511, IMG submission 169988) | Sediment microbial communities from San Francisco Bay, California, United States - SF_May12_sed_USGS_8_1 | ecosystem: Environmental > Aquatic > Marine > Sediment | place: USA... | reverse complement strand
CATTAATAGAATGTCCGGGTCCCCGCATTAATAGAATGTCCGGGTCCCCGCATTAATAGAATGTCCGATAAAAACAAGTCCGCCAGAAGAGACTCAAAAGTTTTCTCTTGAAGCTAAAAATGAAGTTTCTGCAAGCAGTTTGGCTGTCTCAGAGCAGCATGACTTTCACACTAAGGATAGAATTTAGCAACAACTAACGAGTCAATATGATCACTTGAACAAATGATATCTGGCAATAGTTAACATCTAATGGCGTAATACAAACTGTCTCAGTCAACACAACATGAAATGCAACACTGTTGAACGAACAGTGAACCATAACAAACCCTTAACTTTTAGTATTTGGGATTGGGCCGGGCTCAAAGTTGTATTTGCGCTAAAGTGGGCTGGGCCAAAGATTCACAGAGGAATCTCAAGTGGTGATTGAGCCATGTTGAGTCGTGTAATAGTGAACTGTAAACTAACTGCATTTCCGCCGTTATAAGATCAACCCCCCCTCCACTTATATGGCCGATATACAGCGGGCTTATTACAGTCGTGCATCTGTACTGTGGGCCTTTTCATTTCAAAAAGCTAGATGTGTTGTATCAGTACTTAGCTGTTCTCAAAATTAGAGGTGATGTACGTCAATTCAGGACGATTGACCATTTTTCCTTCCTCTCTCGTGCAGCTGAGCCAGTGAAGATCCTCAAGCCGCTGAAGGATCTTACTGTCAAGGAAGGAGAGACTGCCGTGTTCGTCTGCGAGCTCTCTAAACCTGACTACAAAACAACATGGCTGCACACAGATATTACAATCCCATTGGATGATGATCATTACAAACAGGAAGTTGATGGCACCACCCATCGACTCGTCATTCCATCGGCCACCTATGATATGAACGCTGACTTCACAATTGTTGCTGGAGACAATAAATCCTCAGCTAAACTAACTGTGATTGGTGAGTCTTTTGGGTTCATTTTCAGCAAATTTTCGGATGCCTTTTAATGAGGACATCAACTGGAATGAGAGAAAAGCAAATTGTTTGTATTTTTACATGAATCCTATTAATAATCTTGTGTCCTTTGCAGAGGAACCGGTGAAGTTTGTAGTGACATTGCCTAAAGAAGCCACGGTACAGGAGTCATCAGACCTCACACTTACTGTTGAGCTTTCCAGACCACGTCCAGCTGTCTGGTCCAAGGATGGCAAGCCTATCACAGAGGACAACACGCACTATACCATAACTAGTGTAGACTCTCAGCATACTCTCATTATCCATGAAGTGGTGATTGACGATCAAGCCAAGTACACTATTGATGTGACAGGCAAGAAAGCCAGCACCAATGTTATTGTCACAGGTGAGCTTCAAAGTTTGAAGCATTTTACTTTCTTATATCTCCACACACAAGGAACCAGTTCCTCTTCCAAACTGGGGGGACAACTCTATAAACCATCCACAATACATTAAAACTGTATGCTTATTGGAGAATAATGAGCAAGGCATAAATTCTCTTTGTGAATGTTTTTCAGTCATTACCCCCTTGATAATACTAAATTCAATCTCAAGGAGTACCCACAGAAATACCCATAACTCAATTCAAAATGTGTACGATAGTCATTATTGGTTCATGTATATGAAAACCAGACCCTTTTGCCTTCAGACTATCTCTATTTTCATTGAGTTAACTGCTTTTATCTTTCAATATAAAATGACACCACATTACACCAAGTCACCCTGTATTCCAGCTAAACCATACTTCACAAAGAATCTTCCGGAGACCGCCACTGTATATGACAACGATACTATTACACTTGAGTGTGAAGTGTCCACACCCGCTCAAGTTACCTGGATGAAGGACACGGTCGAAATACCCGTCGGCCATGAGGATTATGTAGTCAACGTAGATGGCGTTAAGCACACGCTGATGATACCAAAGGCCACATTTGATAACGAGGCTATCTACACAGCCAAAGTCTCAGATAAGACAACCAAGTGTGAGCTGTTGGTTGATGGTAAGTCAGCATGAAAAATGCTTTTGGCCCCAATGTAAACCCAGATACGCTGCCACAAAACTATCAATTCAAAGGAAAAACATGTGGACTAGTTTAGATTCAACAATTCACCATAACCCTTTTTTGCAGAAATGCCCTTGAAAATAATAAAACCACTGACTGAGCAGACCGTCATGGAGAATCAGCCATCGGTGCTCGTCTGTGAGTTCTCTAAGCCAGACGTGTCCGTAACTTGGCTAAAGGACGGGCAGCCAATCACTGTGAGTGAAAACCTCACAGTCGCCTGCGCTGGTACCTTGCACACATTGTCCATCAACTCAACTACACTAGACGACGAAGCGGAGTACACCGCCAAGGTTGGACAACTCTCCACAAAGGCTGAACTTCTGGTCGATGGTGAGCGTCTGCATGAGGTGGGGGCACTACCTACCTGTTGGTGCTCAAAATGCAATCGCAATATGAAGATTGTCTCACACTGCTCTGCTACATGAGTTTACTTCCTTCCCAAAACTAGCCTCCTCATCCATTTTCTTTACAGAAGAACCAATCGAGTTTGTGAAGCAGCTGGAGAAACAGGCTGTAATAGAGGGTGAGCCAGCGACCTTCACCTGTGAGGTCGCCAAGGTCACCAGTGACATGCCAATCACTTGGCTCAGAGATGGCAAACCACTGCCTGCTGACAGCGGTTGCCAAGTATCCACGGTGGATAAGGTGCTTACTCTGCATATACCTAAGACAGTACTGGATGATGAGGCGGAGTATACTGTGGTGGTAGGCAAGACCAAATCCACCGCTGAGCTATTGGTCGATGGTGAGTCGATAACCGTGGAAGACTACCACAAATACCTTACTGGAGGCTTATTTTTAGTTGTCAAAATGAAGTTGTATTGTGGAAAACCCTAAAGTGATAGTTACTTAACAATCCCGAACACAGCACTTGCTGAGTTGCGAATTTCTCTGAATTCTCTGAATGGAAGGTTATCCTTATGTTATTCATTTATCGGAACCTTTTTAGCGACTGTGAGATGAACGGTAACCAGGTGTTGTAATTTTTGTTATATTTTGCCAATGTGATACAAAATATCTATGCGAATTATCTCACAAAAGCAGAGACATATGATCTATATGCCGCAAATAACAACTCATCTTATTTATCTGCAGAAGAACCAGTACAATTTGCCAAAGCGCTTCAACCCCAGGAGTGCATAGAGCACGAGACTGTGGAGTTCCTTTGTGAAGTTACTAAGGAATCACCAGTCACGTGGTATAAGGACGGTCAGCCGATTGTACCCAGCGAAGCTTACCAGATATCTTCAGTTGGCACTGTGCATAAACTTGTTATTGCCAAGGCTACACTGGATGATGAAGCTGATTATACCGTGCAAGCTGGACCAGCCAAGTCAACGGCCGCTCTGCTAGTAGATGGTAAGAGCTGTGTCAACTACAGTGACTGCTAAATTTAAAGGGGCTAAGACATGCCCGAATGTGTCTTCACTTGTTTACAGATTCTAAAGCTTACCATGAACAGATGCTTAAAAAAAGCCCATCCAATTCGATTACCTAGAGCTCTCATTGACGCGCGTTTTAGACCGTCTACGCAGCAGAATTGACCTCGAGATAGGAAATTAGCACAGAGCTGTTGGTGTTTGCATTGATTTTTCGGCGTACGCGCTGATAATTCGAAAAATCGCTTGCAGGTGCACACTAGACCTGTAGTTGCAGGTGCATATTAGATGTGTAGTTACGCAAGTCTGAATAGAGAAAAGGTGCAATGAAAATACAGAAATAGGGTTTCAGAGCGCAGTTTTTCACCTCTTTCAGCAAGCGCTAGTGCCATCATTGCACAATGATAGAGGCCCGATAGAGGCCTGAATGCGACAACCTCTGTTTAGGGCTAGGGAAAACCCAGCAAAGCACCTCTTGTAGCTTCGGTTTTTTCGATATGTTCAATTTAGAGTTTTATTCTATGTACGAGGGAGTAATTATTATTAGGTTACTAGGTTTTAGTGATTAGATACCATTTTCTTTCTATTTGGCCCATTCCAGCCATAGTTATTCGAGTCACCGATATTTGCTTTTTGGAAAAAGACCACTCTCTATCGCTGCAATAAATGCGGAGTTGCGTCCCTTTAAGAAACAGGAACACAACTCTGAAAGTGTAACTACCATCGACCGTGGCTTAAGCCCTTTACAGAAACCTCACCCTGAGACCTTCTTAATTCAACAGACAATGTTCTTTGTTTCCTGATTATTGCCGTTGTCGTTAATGTTGTTGTTACATTTACCACTGCTGTTGCAGAAGAGCCAGTGGAACTTGACAGTGACCTTCAGGATGTCATCGTGAAGCAGCTGCACTCAGTCTCCGAGTTTCGTTTGCGAGTTTCGCGTGACGACTGTAAAGTTTCATGGCTCTTCAATGGCCAGCCGATAAAGGAAGGACCCAAGTACGAGATGGGGCAGGATGACCTTGAACCATACCTAAAGGTCACGGATGTGTGTGGTCCCGACGAAGGAACCTACACTATTAATGTGGATGATAAGACATCCACTGCTCAGCTGAAAGTACAAGGTAAACTGGTGGCTCAAGTCTCATCTTCAATTTTTTTTACTGTGGTTTTCGAGTGTCAATTAATGAACAAAGGGCCCTCAACCCAAAGAGTTCCTCAGGATGCATTCACTTGAAATTCCATTCAATTGAACAGTCATTAGGTTGTTGACTGTGGCTAGAAGGTTCAAGGCTTTCTATAATTCCTTGTAATAGTAAGTCCAAATAATTCCTTGTAATAGTAAGTCCAAATAATTCCTTGTAATAGTAAGTCCAAATAATTCCTTGTAATAGTAAGTCCAAATAATTTGTCTTAATTTTTTGTCTTGTTTTCCGCAGTTGCTCCTAAGTTTGGCGAAGTTGTGCAGGATGCCATACTAAAGTCTCCGCAGGCCATGGAGATTAATGCGCCTTTCATCGCATATCCCAAACCATCCGCAGAGTTTCTGTTCAATGGTACCTCCCCTGAGAAGAATCCGTTTGCTATCACGGAGACAGATGAAACACTTTGTATCACACTCTCAGAGAGTCAAAGACCCGGAGACTGTGGTACCGTCACACTGAAAATCAAAAATGACTTCGGTGAAGACGCAGTCGATGTGAACCTCACAGTGCTAGGTGAGTTTCAGTTAGTGGAGCGGGCGCCCTATCAGTTAGCGGAGCAGGTGTCCTATCAGTTAGTGGAGGGGCGCCCTATCAGTTAGCGGAGTGGGTGCCCTATCAGTTAGTGGAGTGGGCGCCCTATCAGTTAGTGGAGCGGGCGCCCTATCAGTTAGCGGAGCAGGTGTCCTATCAGTTAGTGGAGGGGCGCCCTATCAGTTAGCGGAGTGGGTGCCCTATCAGTTAGTGGAGTGGGCGCCCTATCAGTTAGTGGAGCGGGCGCCCTATCAGTTAGTGGAGTGGGTGTCCTATAAGTTAGCGGAGCAGGTGTCCTATCAGTTAGCGGAGTGGGTGCCCTATCAATTTGCCTTGAATTGAACCCGAGAATGGGCCAGTCCAGCGCTGTTTGCAGCAGCACATGCACCCCTAGTCTGAAACCAGTCATGAATACAGTCAATAATAGTGTTTGAGATAACAGTGATGACAAAATTTGCCGGATTCTGGCACTTGCCAGATGTATTTATTGAAATGAAATCAGAGAGCTCCTGTGGTACAATTGGCTAACGCGACGTACTTATAATACAGTATGTAATACGGAGGATGTGAGTTTGAGCCTCACCAGGAGAAACTTTGTGTTTTCTAGACAAGCCCACCGTGCCACTCGATGTCCATGTGACATCATACAGCCGTGATTCTGTCACTGTGGCTTGGTCAGTCCCTGAAGATGACGGTGGTGTACCAGTCACGTCATACCTAGTGGAGAGACGGGATGTAAACAGAACTTCATGGATCAAGACAAACGAAGTACCAGCCAACACACTCACCAGCACTACTACTAAGCTAGTAGAAGGGAACCAATATCTATTTAGAGTTGCCGCCATCAATGCGGTTGGACAAGGTCCCGAGGCAACAATCAATGAGCCAGTTACCGCAAAATGCTCATTCGGTGAGTAAACGAGTCTTTATAAAGGAATCGTCCATAATTATGTGAAGTTTTGCATTTTTCCTGAGTTCGTTATCTGGAATCCGGTCATGGCTGTCGCCTACTAAGTATATCATCAAAAATCCATCGCGAGGACGAGTAGTCTCACAGAATGGTAATGCTGTACGCCGTAACCTTCTCAGTGTTAATGAAAGTAATTTGAAGATTGAACAAGAAAAGTTAAAGTTTGCGCTAGGCCATTAGTTTTCACGTTTTGTCACTGCCTCGTTTTAGATCGACCAGGACCCCCTCGTAATCTCAAGGCTGATGAGATAACTCCTAACATGATCACAATCAGCTTCGAGGAACCCGAGACGGATGGCGGATCTCCAATCTTCACTTATGTCATTGAGAGACAGCAAACTAACAGGTAACTCTTGTGTGTAACCGGAATAACCACAAAAACTAGCGAAGCTTTAAAGAAACGTCTCTGGGGTTAACTTACTTCTCTCTTCAAGTTTAAGTGGGTGTATTTGATTAAGTGAAAATTTTTACCTTCTGTTTTTGCCCTTGATTCATTCACCATTATTTTTTTGGATAAAAGACATCATCCTTACATACTTGTTATCAAACAGATATAGTTACCCCTCAATTACGAAAAATATGAAGATGAAATTATAGTCCTTTGAAGTAAAAGCCCATTGACAGGAATCCGCTGTTATCAGCAATTGTAGAAAAGACAACAAGACTGGGCATCAATTATCCATTAATTGAAATTGCCTTCACCGCGCCTTTCACATGAATTCCAACACTCTCTATGCTAACTTAGCTATTATCTCCCCCAGTTCTCGCTGGACCAGAGTTAATAAGCAGAACACACTGGATCTCACACAGAACCTGGATGTGTATGAGGGGCTTGAGTACCTTATCAGAGTGTCAGCGGAAAATGATGCCGGCAGAGGAGAGCCGTGCGCAACTATCGGTCCTCTACTAGCAAAGGCACCGCATGGTGAGTTACTTTGTGTATAAATTACTATAATTTAGTTATACTATATGAGTGACTTTTAGTGCCCTCTGTAAGCGATTTACTGTGCGATATGGATATCTTCTACCATGCACCGTAATTGAGTGGATCTGACTATTTTGTACTCAACTTTGAGTTGTAATATATGGCTCACACTGCTAGGTACTGTACTATACAAGTGACTAACACGGTACACTGTAGTTGAGCGACCTATCGTTTATGGGTGACTGGGACCTATACTGTGACCCATACTATGCTAGGTAATGAGTAACTGTTGCAAAAACACCTGTGATTAATTTAGATATGTGACTTCTATATACTATACTGCATCTTTAATGACTAGTATTGCACTGCGCTGCGGCTTTTATCGACTTGCACTGTACCCAGTATGGGTGACTGATTCCCTACCAGTAGGTGACTGACTGGTGTACCCAAACCGGTTGAAATGATTAAATACATTATTGTTACTAAATAATAAACTGGTGTTGTCATAATTCAGCAGCAACACCAAAGAAGTGTAAGTATAATTGGCTTGTTTGTATCGCTCATGTTAAGCTGAACTTGTGTCCTTTCTCATAGGTTCATGCTCCGTATCTGTTGTAAATGTACTCCGCCAGCATGTCTTATATTTCAGCATTGTTGTGTCCGCTGATGTGAAATGTAAGAGCTCAGTGCTTGGCCTACTCTGTCTATGCTTACTATAACTCATCCGAATTCATAGCTTTGAAGCTATAAAGCAGAAAAATCATCGCTACCTAATTTACAGAATTATCGTGGGAAATAAACTGCGTTTGACCGATGTGACCATCCTACCGTCTTCCTGGTTATTATTGTACCTCTATTTTTACAGTCCCTGCAGAATACATCAAGCCTCTTTCTGATGTGGAGGTGAATGAAGGCGAGACAGCTACCTTGACCTGTGAGGTTAATAAGCCAGATGTAAAAGCCATATGGTCGAAACAGGGCGAGATGATACTTCCAAATGAGAAATACACTATCACTGTGGTTAACACAGTGCACACACTTACCATCAAAGACTGCGACTTTGAGGATGATGCTGAATACACCATTACTATAGATGACCACACTTCAATGGGCAATGTCTTTGTCATTGGTACGTTGAGGTGTTGCTTAAGTAGAGGGAGTTGTCCCTTCCCAATAACAGCCAAGGACAAGTGGTTATGTTGTTCTCTTGGTATTTTGCATGAATTGAATGGAAAGTAGGTAAAACTTACAATTGCACTAAAGTTGACTTAAAATCTGGTTCTTTGAGGCTAAACAGTGTTACACTCAAGAGATGAACCCTCAAATTTGTATTTGCAGAAGATGAGGTTGACATTGTTAAAGGTCTGGAAGATCAGACTGCTGATGCCCCAGATATGGACGTGGCCTTCACCTGTGAACTTAGCAAGCCAAATGTCAAGGTCGCATGGTTTAAGGGAAAAGAGCCGGTAACCAATGGAGACAAATACACAATCACCAATGTGAATTGTCAATACTCGCTGCTGATTAAAGGTGTACAGCCAGAGGATGAGAGCGATTACACAGTGGAGGTTAAGGGAAAGAAATCCACTGCTGAACTATTCCTCGATGGTATGTCCGTGTGGCCTGATCCGATTTGATTTTTTTACATTTCCGAAGAATCCTCATCTTCTTCTTATCTCCATGCCGGAACAGCTCTCAGCGGTGGTGCAGAAATTGGCCTGCTGCCTCTTAGGCTCAGCATTTCTCAGGGTGCATCATTAAGAGACTGCTTGCACTGTTGCGCTCACTAGAGAAGGTGGCTCTATGGGAGGGCTTCCTTTTTTAAAGTCGGAATCCGAAACCGACGAGATATGTCCATGATCGATGAATAAAAAACTAAACTCGCGTGTAGAGAAAGTGGTAGATGGTGTTTGCTCATTCGCTCATAAGATGGTCAAAGCAAGAAACCCATTCATAAAGTCAAGGTATCTGTGAAGCAAACAGAAATTCTTTGGATAATGCATCCTCAAAAACGTTGATTCAAAACACTTACACACTGACTCCCTGCTGTGGTCTCCATCTTGTTAGTAGTAAATCCTGCTCAAACATGTGTCTCTCACACTCTTTTGCTGAGGTGCCCAGGATGTCTTCGGTATTATTGACCCATCTCTTTTTCTGTCTATCGCGAGTGCATCCGTTGTCGTAGCACGCTGTGAGAAATTAAAGTACCAGTGAGCCAATCTCTGCACCTTACCTGGCAGGAGATTAGATGAGCCAGTCCACCTCTCACTAGCTTAAAATAGGAAATGTGCTTGTTTTCTGGTCTCACCTTTGCTTACTACAACTTGCGGCTTTGTTGTAGTTGCGCCTGCCCTGACCCTACCTGAGGATTGGGCAGATAAGGTGATTCTGCAAGCTGGAAAATCAAAGATCTATGCGGTGCCCTTCGTAGGGTTCCCCGAGCCTAAGATTGCCTGGACGTATAATGGCACACCAGATCTACCTAAAACTGTCACTACTAAGGCTGATAGCAAGACTATTACAGTCAGCATGAAGAGCATAGTGAGAGCTGACCGAGGAGTCTACACAGTCTCCGTGAGTAACTGTGTGGGAGGACAACTTCACAATCTGGGAATGATTCTAGTTTTCTTACACTTTGGTTGATTGACATGAAATTTTTGAACATGAGAAGATTGTTTTCTGCCCTTCGCTACCGTATCCATCCATTATATTGAATCGCCTCACAGATTCTCTCCATCTTATTAGGTAATCAATGATAACGGAGAGGCTAGTGGAAAGCTTGACTTGGAAGTCGTTGATGTGCCGACCTCACCTAAGAATCTCAAGGTCACCGATATTACTGAGGAGACAGTAACACTGGTTTGGGAGACGCCAGAGGACGACGGAGGATCTGAAATCACTGGATATGCTGTCGAGAAAAGAGATGCATCTAGGTAAACAAAGGGAGTTGATTTATAACAGTTTAGTAATCATTATATTACTAGGAGTTACCCACCAAATGCTAACCCCCCCCCCCCCCCCCCAACCCCACTCTCTTTTTAG
>Ga0224511_10005226_pt1 | contig 10114 bp, 9 predicted proteins | sample SF_May12_sed_USG_2_FD_169988 | JGI IMG/M metagenome (GOLD analysis project Ga0224511, IMG submission 169988) | Sediment microbial communities from San Francisco Bay, California, United States - SF_May12_sed_USGS_8_1 | ecosystem: Environmental > Aquatic > Marine > Sediment | place: USA... | reverse complement strand
CCTCACGTCATCGGCGTGGCGCCCACGCCACTGGCGGCCCTATTCGCCCAGTCCATCGGCGCCGCCGGGGCCATCGTCATCACCGCATCGCACAACCCGGCCTCCTATAACGGCGTCAAGATATTCACCAGGCGCGGCCTTAAGCTACTGCCGCCAGACGACGTGGAGCTGACCCGGCTTGTCATGGAAACTGACTACGAAGCGACTGTCAAAAACGCGCCTGTTATAACGGAGACCAAGGAATGCTCCGGCGAGGCGTGGGGGCTGTACCTGCGCTATCATCTGGACCCGGCCAATTGCGGGGCCAATTCCGATTCGCTGGAAAAAGTGACTCTGGTGGTGGACGCGGCCAACGGCGCCATGGCGCCTGTGAATAAGGATACATACGTCAAGGCCGGATTTGGACGCGTTGCGGTGGTGAACCAGGCCTTGGACGGCTCCGTTAACCAGAAGTGTGGCGTGTCGGAGCTGGAGGGTGTGGGTACTATCACGCGCGATATGCTGAGGCCGGGCGGGCGGTTTCACGAAAACCTGACAGTGGCCGCGGTGTTTGAGCTTGGCCGCAATGGCGCCGGGGATCATGTATGGGGCGCCGTGTTCGATGGTGACGGCGACCGGCTCTACATGATCATATACGACCCACTCCGCGACAATGCCCGTGTCCTCACCGGCGACGACACCACCGCTCTGATGGCATGGGGCCACAAGGACTCGGACCAGGAAAAGTATTTCGTCAACACCGTGGAGAGCGACCTGAATATAGCCCTGGCTGCGGAGGGGATGGGATACCAGACGGAGATGACCGCCGTGGGGGACAAATGGATACTGATGAAGGCGGCGCTGGAGCTTGTGCGAAGGTGCGGCAATGCCCACGTCATTAAGAAGGTGGAGCGCCACGTGACGGAGGGAACCCTGGGAGCCGACCTACTGGAACGGATCCTGGACGATGCGAAGATCAGCTTTGCCGGGATCGAGCCGCCGCTATTCATCGGCGGGGAGGAGAGCGGGCATTCCATCACCAACGGGTTTATGTCCCAGAGAGACGGTGGCGGCGCCACGACGCCGGTATACCATGGCAATGGATTCAAATGCCTGCTGAACACCTCGGTGGTCCTCTCCGGGATGATGGGCGGGGTCATGATGGTATACGAGCCTGGTTTCAAGAAGACGTTGTATGCGTACCACGTGGATAAAACAAAGTGGCGGCGCGGCCTGGCGCCATGGAAGGAAGCTGACAGCATCACCGCCCAATGGGCCAGCCGTCAGGCGCCACCTCTGACCATCACGGAAATGATCCGGCCAGAGGAGCCGGACATGCTGTATATTAAGCTAATGGAAGAAGGCTCCCATGTGGCGTCCGTCTTCATTCGCTCATCCGGCACCGAGGATAAAACCGGGGTGAGCCTGCGAGGGGCGGAGCGCCTCTCATTGGCGCTGGCGGACCTGGGAGAGGAGTTGCTTGCCATGCTTATGTTGGCTATCAAAAACCCTCAAGGGGCGATGGGCGCCGCGGAGGTGGAGCTGTTGAAGGTAATTGAGGCGCAAGGAGGCGCCCCACAGGCGCCGGTGGCCGAACTGGATGAGCGTGAGTATGGCAGGTTGCTGGAGGAGGCGGCCAAGCAAGGCCTGGTCACCCTCGCCGGGCCTGGAGCGGATATAACGGACAGGGGGCGATGGCTCCTCTCCAGCCTCAAGGAGGACAGATGAAGTTTGCCGAGTATTTTACCGACAAGAACCATTTCACCTTTCTCGATGAAGTCCGCGCCGGGGATGAGCCATGGTCGGCGCTTAATTCCATCGGCAGCATGGTGGATGATTTCGTATGCCACGAAAAGGGCCACCTGCCTGGTGATTTTGAAAAGTTCCTCTACTTCAACTACGCTCCCATGCCGGACGGCGTGTCGGAGGATCGGTCTATCATGATCATGAGAACCGCGTTCACCCACTCGCCGGTGTGCGATAGCGACCTGAAGATATACATCGGCCCCGGCACCGTGCTGGAGACCGGCGTCGTGATAAAAGGCCCCTGCGTCATCGGAGAGCGTTGCGAGATCCGCCATGGCGCATATATCCGCGGCAACGTTATAGTGGGGGATGAATGCGTTATCGGCCACGCCACGGAGGTGAAGAATTCTATCATCATGGACAACTCCAACGCGGGGCATTTCAACTACCTGGGTGACTCTATAATGGGATCGTATTGCAACCTGGGCGCAGGCACAATACTTGCCAACCTGAAGTTTCGCACTCGCGAAGAAATCTTGTCCGGCAAGATTCGTAATATCAGGACAAACAGCCACACCGGCCAGATGATCGGCTCCGACAGGAACAAGCTGGGCGCGGTCATTGGCGACTTTACGGAGATCGGATGCAACACCGTGGTTCTGCCGGGGGCGCTGGTGGGCTCCGACTGCTGGATATACCCGAACACTACCGTGAACCGGGGAGTATACCCACCTGGGAGCGTGATCCGCGGTAAGGGCGCGCTCGATCTGGAAATAGTCAAACGTAAATCGATCTGACTGGAGGTTACAGTGAAAAAGGCTATCGTGCTGGGGCTCATGCTGGCGCTGGCCGCGCTGGAGATGGCCACGCCACCTGCGGCCCTGGGCATGAAAGGCGGCAAAAAGGAATTCGACCAGTCCAACAACCTGGGTCATGTCCAGGTGTTCAGCAAGTTTCGCGGCGCCTTCCGCTATATGGTGGAGGACGGGCTGTTGCGGGCCTGGACCGACGACGGCGCCACCAGAAGATCGCTGTTTTCCCTTATCCTCTCCCCAAAAGTAAACAACGCCTTGGTGGTGGGGCCGGGAGCCGGCGCGGCTGTGGACGCGGCCTTGTTCCAGGGGGCGGAGTCGGTGCGCGTGGTGATGAAGAACCCTCTGGCTGTCAAGGCTGTTGATATTGTGGATAAACAATACGCGGCGGCCCTGGCCGACCCCAGGGCGAAAATCACTTATGCTGACCCGGCCACCTGGCTGCGAAAACCTGATGGAAAATACGATCTGGTTTTCCTGTGGCCCGCCGTGTTCAAGCCAGAGGAGATGGCCCCACACCTGAACGCAGGGACTTTTCGGCGGGTAAAGGGTTTGCTCACGCCGGAGGGAACAGCCACCTTGTGGATCCCCATGGGTCTGTACAGCCTGGAGCATCTAAAGGCGGCGATGACCGCTTTCGCTTCGGTGTTTCCCTCGGTCACGGTGTGGGCTCCAGAGATGGTTCCGGAGCTGGAATGGGCTGTGCTCATCGGTTCTTCGGCGCCTGGAAAGTATGATGTAGCGCATACCCGAAAAAGCCTGGAGCGTATTTCCAAATCATACAGGATCGTCGAGGGGGGAAACGTGGCCAGCTTTCTTTCCGGGTACATAACCGACCAGGAGGGCCTTGGAAAAGCGCTCAAAGGCCCCAATCCCGGGGCCAAGACCCTTCCCGAAGCCAAGACCCCCGGCTGGAAAAATGGCGGGGCCAACGCTTTGGCGAACTACAGATTCCTCACAGAGCTGCGAGAGCCTGTCACCGGCAAGACAAACGCCAAAGGCGAAGAGGCCAAAAAGCTGGATAACTATTTCGCCGCCAGGACAAAGATGATCGCGGGCCGTATAACACGCAGAACCGTCGAAGGTGACAAGGAACTTGATTACTATGAAGAGGCGGAGGCTCTGGCGCCGGACGACCCGATCCTGGCGGTGCTGTACCAGACGCTGGGGAGGAATTACTATTTGGGCAACACCCTGCGAAAAGCGGTCTACATACTGGAAAGAGCGAAGAAGGTGAATCCAAACCACGCCGCCACACGGTATTTTCTGGGCAAGGCGTATGAGGATATGAGGCGGTATGAGAAAGCCACCCCGGAATATCAGAAGCTAAGGGAGCTGGAGCCGAATTTCATGGAACCTCTTTCCGACAATGTGGTGAATATTAAATGAAAATATTGCGCGAACCGTTCTTTTGCGGCGGCGAGATGGCAAACAAATACTTGAGGATAGGCCAATGAAAATTATAGCGGCAACTCTGGCCATGACGCTGGCCATGGCGGCCGGAACCGCTGAAGGGAAAACGACGAAAGAACAGGCGATCACCAAGGCCAAGAGCATGGTGAAGCAACTTGGGTCCGGATTGAAAGGCGAGCTTCAAAGCGCCGTGAAGAAATCAGGATTCGCCGGCGCCGTCACCGCCTGCGGTGAAATAGCCCAAGCCAAAGCGGAGCAAATCAGCCAAGACAACAGCTCCATGATCCACAGGGTGAGCCTGAAAACGCGCAACCCGGCCAACACGCCTGATGATTATGAGCGGGCCAGACTGCAGCGGATGGAGCGAGACCTGGCCAATGGAGCGTTAAAGAAAGCGTATGTGGAAGTGGTGATGAAGGATGGGGCGAAATCGCTACGCTTTATGAAACCGATCCTCACATCCGCGTTCTGCCTGAACTGCCATGGCGCCGAATCTAAAATCAAACCTGGTGTGGCAGCCATCCTCTCCCGACTGTACCCGGAGGATAAAGCGCGCGGGTATAAAGAGAACCAGGTCCGCGGAGCATTTTCCGTGACTGTCCCCATGGATCGATGACCGGCGCGCCTGGGATAGCCTTTCGCCGTTTTGCCTGGCTGTCGGTGTTCGCCCTCATTTGCCTGTGGCCGGGGAGTGGCGCGGGGGCCGACGAGACGGGGCGGAAAGAAAAGGCGCCCATATTCAAACTGGAAAAACCGGGAGGCGGCCAAATATCATCCGCCGATATAGCTGGGAAAGTGACGCTGGTAAACTTCTGGGCCACATGGTGTGTTCCCTGCGTGCGGGAGATTCCTCACCTGGACACCGCATATGGAAAATATCGCGCCCAAGGCTTTCTCATCGTTGGGGTCAATTACCAGCAGGACGAGAAGAGGGTTCTCCGGTTCATGGAGAAGAGGCCGGTCTCGTATCCCATGGCGCTGGACACGGAGGGGGATTTTTCCAAGCTATTCGGCGTGAACGCCCTTCCTGTTTCGATATTGATAGACCGGGAGGGCTTCATCACTCACAAGCTTGTGGGAACGCTTTCAAAAAAAGTTCTGGAGAACTGGCTGGCGGAGACACTTGGGAAATAACCAGGGCAACAAGACGAAGAATCACCTTTCCCGATGCGCTTGCCTCTATCCAGCCTTTATGTTTAATATACCTCTGTAATAAACAGGAGAACCTAGTGAAATATCCCATCCTTTTCTTTATCGCCCTGGTTTCGGTGGCCGCCATAGCCTTCGCCGGTCAGGTTATCACCATCATGCACAAGACCACTTCCGTCCGGGCGGATCGCAAGTTTTTCGCCCCCACCATCGCCACCGCCCGCTATGGCGATCAGCTTACGGTCGTCGAGGAAAAAGGGGGATGGTACAAGGTGGCTATCGGCAAAAAAAGAGGATGGGTCCACAACTCCGCCACCGCCAAAGGCAAAGTGGCAGTCACAGCCAAGCAGTTCCGCAAAGGCGCTGTCTCCGGCCAGGATGTGGCGCTGGCTGGGAAGGGGTTTAACGAGAAAGTGGAAAGCAAATACAAAAAAGAGAATCCGGAGATGAACTACGCAGCCGTGGACCGGATGGAGAAGGTCAACGTAAGTGATAGACAGATCAATAAGTTTGTCGCCGATGGCAAGCTGGCAAGCAGGGGGGAGTAGGTTATGAAATACAGCATACTTCCCGCCGTGCTGATCGCCGCCCTGGCCACTGGGTGCGCCAGTCTGCCGATCGATCAAAACGCCTTGAACATAGCAAGCAAAGTTTGGGAGAAAAGAGACGCCATAGCCAAAACCGGTTCCGCCCTGCGAAAGGGATTCTCCGACCTGTCTGATGAGGAGGAGTATTACATCGGCCGCGCCGTGGCCGCCAAGATACTCAGCCAATACAGGCCGGTGAAGGACAAGGCCAGGACCTCTTATATAAACACCCTTGGGCAGACCCTGTCTCGCCACTCATCCCGGCCACAGACTTTCGCCGGTTACCATTTCCTGCTGATCAGCTCTCCGGAGATAAACGCCTTCGCGGCGCCGGGAGGGTTTGTTTTCATCACCACCGGGCTATACTCGAAGCTGAAGACGGAGGAGCAACTGGCCGCCGTGCTGGCCCACGAGATATCTCACGTCACCTTGAGGCACGGGCTCTCCGCCATAAAGACGGCCAACCTCACCCAAGCCTTTTCCATCATCGGCACGGAGGCGATGATGGAATACGGCGCCAAGGAACTGGCCCAGCTCACCGCCGCTTTCGAGGACTCTATCAACGATATTGTGAATCAGCTGGTGGTGAATGGCTATTCCCGCTCCCAGGAATACGACGCGGATTCGGAAGCCATGCGTGTGGCATGGAAAGCAGGATACGACCCGGCGGGGCTGACCAGGTTTCTCTCCACGCTAAACTCCATCTCCGGCAAGAATGGCGCGGGATTTTTTAAGACCCATCCACCTGCGGCCGACAGGCTGAAAAAAGCGTCAAAGGCGATGAAGAAGGAGAAGCTTTCCGGCCCCACCCTGAAGACACGCACCGCCAGGTTCCAGCGATACGCGATGAAATGAGCGCCGACAGGCGAATGTCATAGAGGGAACAACGACCAGTCGGCTAGTCGCGATGCGCGGCGCCCACCAGTTCCGTCACGCTGTCCGCGCCCAGCCTTCTCAAAAGCTCCGGTAGCTCCTCCGCCAGTTGCGGGATGATGCCTGGCGATACAAAGTTCATTGTCCCCACTTGGACGGCGGTGGCCCCGGCCATGATGAACTCCACCACATCCCGCGCAGAGGCTATCCCCCCGATCCCGAATATAGGTATCTTCACCGCCTTGTAGCATTGCCACACCATCCGCACCGCCACCGGCCTGATAGCCGGGCCGGAGAGCCCCCCGGCGCCGTTGGCCAGCACCGGTTTTCGTTTGGTTATGTCTATCACCATCCCCACCAGCGTGTTGATCACGGAGAGACCATCTGCGCCGGAGGCCTCGCAGACCCGCGCGAACTCTGATATGTCCGTCACGTTGGGCGACAGCTTCACGATCAGCGGTTTGTTTTTCACCACACTCCGGCACGCCTTCACCACCGCCTCGGTTGTCTTTATATCTGTCCCGAAGGCAGCGCCTCCCTTCTCCACATTGGGGCAGGAGATATTCATCTCCAGGCCATGGACCCCATCAATGGCGTCCAGCTTCGCCGCCAGTTCGGTGTACTCCTCCACAGTCTCGCCAAAAAAGTTGGCTATCACCGCCGTGTCGATCTTGCGTAGCTTCGGCATTTTCTTGGATGTGAATTTGTCCAGCCCCACGTTCTGTAGCCCGATAGCGTTGAGCATTCCGGAGGGGGTCTCGCATATCCGTGGGATAGGGTTTCCCGCTCTTGACTGCAATGAAAGACCTTTGGTGCAAAATCCGCCGATGAGGCTTAAGTCAAAAAACTTTTCATACGTCAGCCCATATCCGAAAGTCCCCGACGCGCCCACGACCGGGTTCTTCAGTTTGATTCCGGAGAAATCCACAGAGATATCCATCGATTATATCTCCACCTCGCGGCTGTCGAACACCGGCCCCTTGCGGCAGACTGTGACGTATCGCTCCTCCCCCCGGACGTGGGCCACGCACCCCAGGCACGCGCCGAACCCGCAGGCCATGGAGTTTTCCAGCGACACCTGGCAGGGGATATTGCTATGCTCGGCCAGAGTGGCCACCGCCCGCATCATCCCCGCCGGCCCGCAGGCCAGCGCCAGGTCTGGCGGCTCGTCCATATGATCCAGCTGCTTCCCCATCAGCTCGGTCACCAATCCGTCGAATCCCTTCGATCCGTCCTCCGTGGCCACGTGGACCTGGGCTCCCGCATGCAGAAACCGCTCCTCCATCAGCAGATGCCCTTTCGTCCTGGCGCCCAGCAACACATGGACATTCTTCCCCCCGGCGGCTAGTGTCGGCGCCAGGGTCATGAAAGGCGCCACGCCGGTTCCCCCGGCCACTATCATCACGCTTTTCGCTTCCTGGGGGACATTGTATCCCTGCCCGAATGGGCCAATAACATCCAGACGGTCCCCCTCCACCAGGTGGGAAAGCATCCCCGTCCCCCGACCGGCGGTTTGCACGATCAGCCCGAATCGTGATCCGTCCGGCTCAAAGTCCGCCACGCTCATGGGGCGGCGCAGAAGCGGGTCTGTAAAATCGCAACAGCGGATCATGACGAACTGACCAGGTGTGATGGCGCCCATCGGCTCTTCCGGCGCCAGGGAGAGATGAAAGAATCCTTCGGTCAGGGGGCGATTGGAGATGACGGCGCATTGCATGGTCATTTCGCCTTGTCGATGGTGATGGAGATCTTGGTGATGTAGCGCATCAGGCCCAACATCGACTCCACCCCTCCCTCGATCAGCTTGATATGAGTCGGGTCGGCCACATCCTGTCCCAGCGTGGGGTCCATGGCCACCCATTGACCCACGAAAACCTCCGGCCAGGCGTGGTATAAAAATCCACCATTCGATTTTGAGTAGACCAACCCTCCGGCCACCCGAGCGGGAATCCCATTGGCCTGCAACAGCGCCACCGCCAGGTTCGTATGGCTCTGGCACTCCCCCTTTTTGGAAAGCAGAACGTCGATAGCTGTGAAGGAATCCACCAATGTTTTTTCCAGGTTCAGGAACACCCATCGGTTGATCTTTCGCGCGGCCTTCCACGAGTCGGTCTCCTTGCCAGTTATTTGTCTGGCCACTTTCTTGATCATCTTGTTGTCCGACTGGATCTCCGGAGTGGGCTTCAACGCCTCCGGATGGGCCTTACCCGCCTGGGATATGGAGATGGCGGCCCTGGGCGTAATCTTGCGCACGGTCATCGGTACGGTGAATGTTCGTTTTCCTTCCTTATCCAGAACCCGCGTAAAATCCCCCATTTTCTGGCGCTCGTCCTGCAGGATCTCCGGCGAGGAGAGCCCCCCAATAGACAACGAAAGCTCCTTGAGGCTAGCGGGATCAGCTATCGGCTTGTCTGGAACAATGAGGCTGAAGGTAATCAGGCTGGTGATGGGGACATTAACCGTGGGTAATTTCAGGGCGTCCTCCTCTGTGGTTTCCACAAAGCTGATTCCCATCAGGCTGCTGCCAGACACCCGCCTGCCATCGGCGGTGACATATGTGGTGGTGGAAACTCCATGCATCCGGGAGACCACCACAAAGGTATCCTCGACCCCACGCATGGTCTTGACTCTTTTCTTTCCAGTAACCTCCAGATGAAAATTGTCCACGGCCCGCAGCGCCTCTATGAACACCGGCGCGGTGAGCTGCTTGCCCACCGCCAAGTCAAAATTGAAAAAGTACTCCACAATATGGGCCAGGTTCACATTCGCCGGGCCTTTCACCAAGGCTTCCCTTCCGCCCCCGGCGCCGGTGACCACCATCCGGATAGCGCCATCCTTCACCACGCCGCGGATATTCTGACGCTGTTTTCCCATGGTCTGCAGATAACTGAATTTTTTCAGCCGCCCATCCGGGGCCAGGAACGCCTCGCTGGAGAATGACATATCCTGGGTGACATCCATCAGGGTGAGCTTTAACACGGCGCGGCCAGTGATATGGTAGCCTTTTTCTCCGCTCTCCACTTGCATATACGAAAAACCCACCTTCTTGCCTTGGAAGAGGGTGTTTTCCCACGACTCGACAAGCTCCTTTTCGTAACCCACCGAAGGATTGGCCAGCGCCGTAGGCGCCAGCGTCACGGTCGCCACTAGTGGCGCCGCCAACGTCACGGCCATCGCCGTTCCCTGCGCCAGCGCTTTCAAACGGACCAATCCTGTCATTGCCACAGCTCCCTAATCCCTGGTTTTGGGAAAATATTCCTGCAACGGCGCCACTTCAAACTTTTGCTTCCGCGCAGTCTCGATGGCTTCCACGGCGGATTCCGCGGCCCGAAGCGTGGTGAAATATGGAATGTTCAGCACCAACGCCGCATGGCGGATGGCGTAGGAGTCCTTTATCGACCTCTTCCCATGAGTGGTGTTTATCACCATCGCCACGGCGCCTTCGTTCACTTTATCCGCGCAATTCGGCTTGCCATCGCTCACCTTTCCCACCCTCTCCGCCGCCAGGCCGTCGGCTATGATGGCGGCATGAGTGCCAGGGGTAGACATCACCGA
>Ga0224511_10005225_pt1 | contig 10114 bp, 6 predicted proteins | sample SF_May12_sed_USG_2_FD_169988 | JGI IMG/M metagenome (GOLD analysis project Ga0224511, IMG submission 169988) | Sediment microbial communities from San Francisco Bay, California, United States - SF_May12_sed_USGS_8_1 | ecosystem: Environmental > Aquatic > Marine > Sediment | place: USA... | reverse complement strand
ATGGATGGATGGATGGATGGATGGATGGATGGATGGATGGATGGATGGATGGATGGATGGATGGATGGATGGATGGATGGATGGATAGATAGATGGGTGGGTAGATGGATGGGTAGGTAGATGGGTAGGTAAATGGGTAGGTAGATGGGTAGGTAGATGGGTAGATAGATGTGTAGGAGGGCTTTATTACTGCTGGCCAACATTGAAAACAACAGATCAGACCATGCAAATGACCTAATGATTTGTTCATGAAAGCAACCATTGAGTTAGGAGTTGTTTGACCTTCGTCAATCCTTGAGTAGATAGCAACCTTTTAGTGCAATCAGGAAAGTAGAAGACTTTGTTTCATTGGTGCAATGCCGAATTGAACCTGATTTAACCCGGTGACTTACCATATCATGACATATTATGTCATGGTGTAACCATTGTAGTACTCATTAACATCAATAGAATGACATCATCATCAATAGATGGCATAGAGCCATCAGCCTTGGCATACCCAGTGCCTACCATGCAATCCGGTATGGAATGTGACGATGATGTTGCTCAATGGTGGAATAATTCCTTTACTAGGGACATACCAGGTTCCCACTGTAGGTGTGACTCAATTCCCGGCTCTCACTGCTCCAAGAGTTACCTTGTCTATAGGGCTCACAGGTCCAAGCAGAAAGTCTCCGAATGATTCTCCAAAGGAAACACTGAATTAAATAGATTCGCTGTAAGGCAATTTCTGCACCACTCCTGACAGCTGTTCTGTCATGAAGACAGAAAATTATTTTTTACTGCTGGAGGATTAGTCTCAGATTTAGGTGGCCGCTGACTAGGATGGCCGAGTCTCCTTGTTGCAATTAAGGTATACACTGCACCCTGTGTGTTTGTAGGCATTGATTGAATAGAGTCAGCGCAATGGGAGAAGAACAGGAATATCAGGTGGATGATCCAATGTTAGGAGATGGCAAGCCAAATGGAGGCACACAACCATGTAAGATCGCTGGCAGAGAGGTCCCACCTCTCTGTGCCAAGGTAAGAAAGAAAATATGCTTGTGAAAAATATAGTCTGGCTAGTTGCACTGGAGACGGTGATAAAACCAGGATAAGTCCTAGGTCAACATGCCACAGGAATAGTTATTGAGTTGTGATATGTAATTTGTATAAATGGCTTTACAAGGTTGATTTGTAAAGCCAACCATGCCTCTTTCTAATTTGAACCAAGGACTACTCATGGAGAAAAGACATACGGGTAGCTATTCTGAAACATAACACAGAAACATTTTTCGGGTTCGAATTGATCAGCATCTAAAGTGAGTCGCTATCTAGATGGATTCATTCATGGTATGAAAAAGGTGACTAGAAGAAACAGCAGTGAACCTTTTGTAATAGTGAGTTCACACCACTTGATACACTTTGACATGGACTGTTATCACACAGTCACCACCCAGAGATCACTATGTCACTCTGCGGTAGGCCTGCGGTATTTTCTCCGATGGCGAGCGGGTGGTGACCAAAGATTTTATCTCTATCGGAGGACTTTTGTTTCAAGTATAGAAGTCCAGGTCTCATTCGGTGGTGTGGTAAGTAAAATCTGGGCCATCGTTTGTCACCACCCCATCACTACTCGGAACATTTGCCCTGTACCGCTGACGCCTGGCAGAGTGATGTCAGTTTCAGCGGTATTCGAGCGCCAAACATGGGTATGCACATCAAAGTCATGTATGGATGTATTTACAGTGCTTGGGATGGTCGAAGGACAACCTGTTACTGATATTGACTGTTATTGCCGTAGTACTCGGCACTGTACTAGGGTTCGTAGTCAGACTCGCTGAACCCGGAGACACGGCAAAAATGATGATCAACTTCCCAGGAAATCTCCTCATACGAATGCTGAAGATGCTCATCATCCCCCTTATTGTCTCCAGTCTTATTTCTGGTGAGTATGGAGAAGGAATCGGGGAATAACTACAATATCTACAAATACAGTAACAATACATTGAAAACTATGTATGGTGGTATATGAAATAGAGCCGAATAATTTCAACAAATTTTATCAAACTGGCTGGTTCACATAAGATGATAGTGGAACATTTATTAACCACGAGATACTACTATTCCACAGTGCAAAAAGGATAGAGGCTTTGCTTAAGGCCATTATATTTTGGGAGTAGGTCTCGATCATGCAGAACTCTAGCAGTGAGTATGAGCTCCTTGCCCACAGCTCCAACCACTCCAGAGCAATCCTTTGGCCTAAGGATGGTTAGTGCAGAACTCTGGAAGAACATTTATCTCTTTCAATGCACTAGAATCACAAAACAATTATAGCTGAGAAACAAAAAAATTGCACAGCCCTCGCTAGTAGTGTGTCGTGTAAGCAACCAATTGAGAAGTATTTATTTGACGCTAAACTACCTTTGGGCTACTCTCAAACCCTTGATAAAAATCAATAATTGTTATGCAATGATTAGAATATTGAGTTAAAAATTCAAATCATCATGCAAATTGCAATTCATTACGATAATCCTAACGTCATTAGGGGAAAATGTAGCCGTTGAGAACTGCAACATGTTTATAGTATGAATTTTGATTAGCACCCGTAGGTAATTTACCAAGTTGTAGCTGCGTCGCTCACCACCCTCATTCATCCTGCCAGAGGTGCTGTCTAGTCAGCAGGCACTCTAGGCAGACAGCACAACGACAAAATTTGAGCGAGGCGAGGGTCGCAGTCAATTGCCGTTAATGACAAAGGTGAGATTGATTTCTGTCGTAGGACCCTCGACCAGCTTGTGTATACCGGGCGGTATAATGCTAGAAGTGGCTAACCTTTTTGTGACTCAAACCTCTATCCCCATCTGTCCGTCCTGAGTATGTATGCCTTGCCACATGAATCAATATTATAGCTCTTATTGCAAAGAAACAACTGGACACCTATGGAATAGGATCCCGAAGTGTATTCTCATATGGCATAACATGAGATCACCTCAATGCTACAAGAACTGGTTGTGGGTAAATTTTAGCATTGTGTCATTACGCATTTGTGTAAGGGGAGGCAACCGCCTATAATTCCATCAAAACAATATATGAGTTCCCAGTTTAAGTCTCGGTGGGTATTGTCCAGACATATGTTATGTGAACTGGTACTGACCATGCATATATTTCCTCTACGCTTCATGCGTCTCGCACAGAATGGCAGTGTACTAAACGTTTTCCTGGCTAGAATTACCTTGGGTGGCTGTGTGGGTATTGTTACCTTTCAGTGTAAGGAAATAACTCGGAATTTAAAATGAATGGATGGTGAAATCTGGTCTCTTTGGGAGCTTGGTGAGAGGCCGTGGCTTAGTGGACAGCGACTCGAGTTTGTGCGTCACTTTGCGCCTTGTGCTAGTCGGATCTGGATGGTGAATACAAGTAAAGGAGGTCCATGCACAGGGTACCAACTCTATGGGGGCAAACCATGGACCATGCACAGGGTACCAACTCTATGGGGGCAAACCATGCACCATGCATAGGGTACCAACTCTATGGGGACAAACCATGGACCATGCATAGGGTACCAACTCTATGGGGGCAAACCGTGGACCATCACCATTGATTTAGTGATGTCATCCATATAAAACAAAATCACCTTACCTGATCTTAATGGCATTTTACCGGAAGGCCATTTTCTGTTGCAGGACTAGCGCAGCTAAACCCTAAATCTTGTGGAAAGATGGGATCAAAAGCTCTCCTTTATTACTTCGCTACCACCTTCTTTGCTATCATTGTTGGTATTTCACTTGTGGTTGCCATACACCCTGGTAAGTGTGCATTTATTATTCATTTCAACTTAGTTTTTTCGTATAAGGTCATTTATCTCCTTTCCTAACCGTTATGGAACCCTCGATTCCCTGCACACGAGTAATGTATTCTAATCAGTAAGCCATGACTAATATCTCCTCAAAAATAGTCGAAAATAGTCCTGAGTCGAAATGTGATGAAGGACATTTTCTCCTATGTCAACCGATAATTAAAGTGATGACCCCCGCATGTTTCTGCGATAAGCATGCAGCTCTGACACGGACATTATGTTCTGTTTATAAAATCTGTCCGCAAATATCTCCCAGGCATTGGGCTAACTATTACCCGATACATGACCAAGATCTTAAACATCTGCTGAGTGGTTTACAGTTCAGTTCCTTGTTTCGCATAAAGCAAACTCAGGTTGACAGGGCTTGTCACTCAACCAGTTTTATTTCATATTTTAAAGCTGTGTAGCGGTCAAGTTATTAAATTTGATTGTGTTTGATTTTTCCCCCAAAATCCCCCCCCCGATCTTTGGTTTGAAAGGGGTCATCCATTCATCCATTATGCCACTAGACGGGTAAGGGGGGAGGCTGTGAACATCAAACAAATGCTGATGCCTGCATACAGACCGTCTAAACACAACGTTATTGTGACTCCTGGTGAGCAGCCTCAATTCAGAGAAATCTACGGAGCGAGGGAGGCAATAATTAGAATGATAGCCTTTGCTCTGGGATTCAGTCTGTAGGAATGCAATAAACTCTAGATCTTTTGATCTTGAGCCAAGTACTCTAGCTATTGAGATATCCTGCTATCCCATCCGTTTGAGTGATGGAATGGTTTCACGAGGTTGTTATTGGAATCTCTTCACAGGAAATCCTGCGTTGAAGGCCTCTGCTGATAAAGAAGAGACTGACACAGCTAATGCTAGGATCTCTACACTCGATGCTTTCCTCGATCTTATCAGGTAAGAGAATATTTATTTAATATTTAACTTAATATAATATAATTTGGTGGAATGCCATAGTTCAATGCCAGTGCATTGCAAGCAGAAAATATCCCAAAAATATTGTTTGATAAATCCATCATCAAAAGGACATAAAAATGAACCTCGAAATCTACAAAGGTAACCAAAACTTAGGGAAGATAGAGAGCAGTTTGGCTATAAATACACACATATCTATAAAATTTTGTCTTCTCAGCATGCAAATGGTCTGACTCTCCATACATTCCTTGCCCGTGTGTACCTACTCTCATTGGGGTGATTTATGTGGGTGTTAAAATGTTAGTCTGAAATTATTGACCTCTATTCCTCTATCGAAGCATGCCTCAGTAGGCCTGGTATGAGACCCAAATACTGCAAGTGCTATTAATTCAAGAGGGTTGTACTCACCAATAGATTCGGCGGGTTTCACAATGCGTGACAGGGCATTATCAAGGTAAAATTATATGGTCCGATGACATATTTGGGTTGACACGAAGAGTAGCGAACCTATCCAAAAACATATTGTAGGAGAAAATATGTTGAGGCTGTATCGCTGGTAAGCCAGGCCAGCATCATTGAGTGCCCCACAGCGAAGAGAAGTGATTACTTGGTGGATAACATGATGGGTCTTAGACTGGGGGTCCATAGTTCGATTCCAAGTTCAAGCAAAAACGTGATCTTTTGCCAGTTTCGGATCACCCCTTTACATAAAGGAGGTTACCCTCTCTATGGACACAACACCGCCACACAGCAAGATAACGTCCACTTCTCAATTGGGACCGTTCTGTGCACTCTCCACTATTTTAGCAAATGAATCACACCTGAGTGCAGGCTTAACATCACTCGAGGTTGCACTCGTAGGGTTTGCTAAGTGTTTTACTGCAGATATATATGGGGATATGCATTTCTTCTTCCTAATTATGATTTCCAATTGATTCCCAATAGAAATCACTCAGGGCTGTGTATCAGCAGAAACCTGCCTATTCTCTCCAAATGGATGAGCGATCCGATGGATAAAACTGATTCCTCTGAATTGAGAGTATTTAATTCAGCCGTAAAGGAGGTGGAACGTGTGAACAGCAATTTTCATTCATACAATCTTCTCACAATTATATTGAGGATATTTGTTATTTTACCGTGCAGTTATGGTGGCTAAGGGACCGCATGCAGTTATTAAAAAACATGGAATTACAAGCAAAGAGTTGTTTAACTCCTAGTGCTGACTGGGCTTTTCCTTGATATGGGTCTTCAGCGAGCCTCCAAGCGCAAGCATGGCTGCCAAACACCACAGTAAGAATAATAGAGGTCCCAAGCTGTAGATAATAGAGGTCCCAAGCTGTAGATAATAGAGGTCCCAAGCTGTAGATAATAGAGGTCCCAACCTGTAGATAATAGAGGTCCCAAGCTGTAGATAAGGGTCAGATCATTCCACGGCTGCTAAAGGGCGAACTCTCCCTTCCAGCAGATGATAAAAAAAGACGGTACCCTTCTCTTTGATTGACTGACCCTCCACCTCCTAGATCTACCCTCTCAGTCTCATGGTACATGCTGATGCTTCACACTGAAATCAGTAGGGGTTCTGGTAGAGTGAGAGTTGGCCCCAAGCAAGCCAGCTTACACTATAAAGTCCTCACGTTCCCATACAGTTTGTTATCTGGTTCACTGCCAGGGTTCGTTTGCTTTACTCATGGCTTCTCATAGAGCGTTATGAGTGGGTCACCAGCAACGCTCCACCTCAGACAGTAAGGCTAAATTGTTTTGAGCCGAGTTTGGTATGAGTACCTCACACTCTCCATGGATACTCACCATGGTGTGATTTGAAGCAAAGTTACAGGGCTTTGAGTTACAGGGCTTTGAGGTCTAAGGAAAACCATGGAGCTATCTCAATATTCTGTTACTTAAAATTATTTAGGGGTATAGATTGCGGTGTTCTTTAAATTGAGCTACTCTTCGAATTTGCCTTGGGGGTTTATCTTCAGAGGAAATAAAAACAGGTGCATATCTTTCAGACCCTTTGAGACCTTTTTGCCATTTAGCGGATTCACTTCCTGTATGCGTTATCTCAAGTGAAGTAATTATTAACTCAATGAACCAATCCGCAATATTGATAGAGATGGCACTTTGGCAAGTCAGGGGACCCTGGATACGTTTGTCACAGAAAATTCTTGTGCAAACCAATTCCTCCCCACTTTATTAATCAATATGAGGCATGGTTAAGTGAATGCAATAGTTTTATATAGTCAGAATGGCACAATAGCAATGAATGGATTACACTTCCTTCCTACGCTGCATTACCGGAAATTAGTTTGTGTTTCTCTTCAGGCTGTGCTTATCTATGTATTGTAGTTACCGGCTTTTAACTATTGAATCAATGCCCAGAACATGCAGTTGAAGGACTTATGCCAATTGATGGATTTCATGACATAACATCTTGGATGAGAATGCTATGCTCATCTATTCTCCCCTTCACTTTGGATAACAATAGACATGATAGCAGGGTTTGGTGTGCCTGTCCACAGAGCTATCCTCCGAGAATAAGAGGATATCTCAATAGATAGATCACTTGGCTCAAGATTGACGGATCCCAAGTTCATGTCCTCGTCGTACTGAGGACCTACTCTAAGAATGAGCTACTAACATAAACCCTAGTTCCTATTGGTTTAACAAGCCTCGGGGTTAGGAGATTCTTTAAATTGGATGGCCATGTGCTCGAGTAGAATTCAAACAATGATCCTGATAAAGCTAAAGCAAGATAACTCTATAGGCTTCACGCGTTAAGCTTCATATTCTGTAGAAACATGTTCCCTGATAACATATTGGAGGCTTGTTTCCGTCAAGTAAAGACTCGGTATAAGGAAACACCTATGGAGGAACTGGCTTCATCTGATGTCTTCAATGGAACGAACGCTACGCTGATTGGCTCTGGTATGTAAAAAAGGCCTGTAGACCCGAACTCCCTGTCACATAGTCATAGTTTAAAATATTCCTCTCAGATTACAGATCGGTCTAGTCTACTCTTGTAAACAGATTGTGGCAATTACCCCACAGATAATTTATGAGAACTCCCAATACCAGAGCGATATAGGCAACCGGATCCTATTACATTTAGATTTTAAAGGATGTTATCTAATTCTCCAACCGCAAAAGCTGTTCTCATGCTTTTGCCAGTCATTGAAGGGTAGACTAACATCGAAATAAGTCCATCGGCTTTGTTACAATGTGACAGTTTTTTTTGCCAAACCACAACAATGCTGTCCTCAGGTCAAATGGATGGAAACCTGATAGATAACTTAGGTGTAAAACAAACAATGCAGCAGTAATAGTGCGTAATTAAATTCTGACCCACTAATCTAGGTCCAGTATATGACTGTCAGATGCCAGTGACACGATCTGTTTCGATGTCAGATTGAAATCTGACAGCAGAAATTCGTGTGCATCCAACATATCATTCAACCCTTGAATATAATTGACATAAGTTTTTTTTAGTTTAAATACAGTTTCATGTACAAAGCACCTCAAAATTAAAAAATAAAGTTTTACATTGAGAATCACTGTAATGATCTGTTTTATTGATTCACACCTGGATCTTGAACTACATTAGTTCGCTTACGAATATGTGTAACATACAGATGACCTGTCGAGCGACTTATTTATTGAGTCATTCATTCACTCTACATGTAAATATGACTGAGTCTAATTGATCTATGCAAAATACCACTCATGTTCAGGCATGATTTGACCTAACAAAGTGTAAAGCAGAAAGAAATTGTCAAGGGTAAAAGAACTTCATTATAGGGCCTTACATATAACCACATATTATTTTGGTTGGAATTGGTTATATTGGGCGTATGTTAAGGACTGTTTCCTGATTGAGTTTTTATGTTTCCTTGTTGAATCACTGGGCCCCATCAGCCTTGATAGCCCTGCTGTCAGATACAAGTCTGTGCTCTGGCTGCGTGTTGGACCACCCACATGATTGGGAGGTCACTCATCTATGTGAATACAATGATATAAGCTACAGCAGGCTTGCTGATTTCTCACTTTTGCTCCTACGGTAGATACCATCACCCTATGATTGGGTAGCCTGAAACTTGTTCTATGATGTACATCAGCAACTGTATCTGTAAATAAAGAAGGCTGTCTCTCTAATTTTGCAGTTGGCAATGCAACAAACATCACCAGCACAATGACAACTGCTATTCCACAAGTTGCTTTCCCCACAAAGCGAGTGCTGACCAAAATTGATGGAATGAACGTATTAGGTAAGATATGGGATATTCTCTATTCTCAAGGAGAACCTTGCCCCCGCTGACAGTCATAAGGAATCATTTTGATGGTTTTTAACACTCTACTATCTAAATTATCAATGAAATCCTCCATACAATTTCCTGTGCAGGCTCCAATTCAAATCATCAGTAGATTCTGGTCATAGCCAGAGGCTAGAAACGCATATAGATTAAACAAATTTTGGCTGGTGGTGCGTGGACATGCTCATTTTATGACAAAAGAAAAGTTATCCCATTTAGGTAGGGATGGATAACTAATATCTGTTATCTTGGCAAGTGGTGCAGGTGAAAAGAGGAAAAGAGCGGCCAACTGTGCCTTTTCTTCACCATGTAACAACGGGGTGAGAGAATCTACAAAAGAGTCAAGTCATGGGGCTGATGGTCTTAGATTTTCTGGGTAGAGTTACCATTCCCTCTCCACAGTGACATATCCTATGCTACTGCTCTCCATGGGAGGCTAACACCAAGCTGCTATTTTAGGTCTGATCATTTTTTGCATCAGTTTTGGAATTGTCCTCTCACAGATGCATGAGAAATGTCCGCTGCTTATCCAGTTTTTCAATGAACTCAGCGAAATTATCATGATGCTGGTTGGAATCATCATGTGGTAAGTAGCTGTACTTACCCCTAAAGTGCACAACTTCTGTACTTACATGCGTTTATTGTAAGTCAAGGTCAATTTTGTATGATTAGCATTGTTAAGCCCAGGGTACATTGCCTGTATGATTTGTGGTATCTCTTATAGAAAAAGTTACTGACTATCACTGAGCCTCTATTGAATACCAATCCAATGGTAAAAAACCATGCGGCACCGATCAGGCTGCTGAACCCCTGTTCCTGACTCCTATATGGTCTAACATCTAACACCCGAAGTTCCTAGCACATACAGACACAATGAAGGGGTAGACCATATAGGTGTGTGATGGCGTTTTCCTCTTGCAGGTATTCGCCTGTTGGTATTCTGTTCCTAGTGATGGGTAATATTGTGGCTATCCCTAACTTGGCCACAGTAGCTGCTACTCTGGGGCTCTATATGATTACCGTTATTACTGGTAAGCAATATCTTTACAGC
>Ga0224511_10005224_pt1 | contig 10116 bp, 11 predicted proteins | sample SF_May12_sed_USG_2_FD_169988 | JGI IMG/M metagenome (GOLD analysis project Ga0224511, IMG submission 169988) | Sediment microbial communities from San Francisco Bay, California, United States - SF_May12_sed_USGS_8_1 | ecosystem: Environmental > Aquatic > Marine > Sediment | place: USA... | reverse complement strand
CAAGAGACCCTCCGGTAACCAGCGCAGGAGAGCCTCCGGTAACCAGCGCAGGAGAACCTTCGGTAATCTGCGCAAGAGAACCTCCGGTAACCAGCACAGGAGAACCTCCGGTAACCAGCGCAGGAGAACCTCCGGTAACCAGCGCAGGAGAACCTCCGGTAACCAGCGCAGGAGAACCTTCGGTAACCAGCGCAGGAGAACCTATCCGGTAACCAGCGCAGGAGAACATTAAGGTTGGATGCTTTTCTTGTCATCACCATGCAATGACTTTTCTGGGATTTCAATTAGTTGTATATATTCCTTAGATTAAACCTACTTGGACTTCTTCTGCAGCTCCCTAAACTGTTCAGTGACTCTCTTGTAATCTTCTGTGAGCTGAATATTCTCATGTTTGTACTGCTGTTCCTGTTTCCTCAGCTTAATCTTCAGATTATTCAATACATCCTGCAGTCTGTGAAAAAAATGGCATATCAGCAGAGTTATGGTAACATTGATCATGTGTAGCTGCGGATAAAGAAGTACAATAATGTTCTGTACCGTAAAACTCGTAAGTTGGGTATCAAGATGTGTTTAAATGTAGAGGATTTTTGCACTGGATACGATTACCCTTCTCCCCTATGGTTTGCGGCAGCACTCCTACGGTTTTCGCCAGCATTTCAGTAATTAGGAATGTTGGGTCTCCCCTATATTTTGCGGCAGCACTCCCACGGTTTGCAGCGACTCTTCAGTAATTAGGAATTGTCGGACCTTACCTGGTGATCTTTCTCTTCTGTTGTGATTTGGTGATTGTGTTCTCTTCATCTCTTTTCTTTAGAACCTGGAAGTTATATTCTAGCTTCTCCTGATTCAGCTGGTAGGTTGCTCTCATCTGCTGAAGCTGCTGTTCTAAAATCTGCAATATACGAGGAGCCACAATGAGAAAGTGATCTGATGAACTTATTATATGGATATAGTTAGATAATCTTAGACGGAAGAGCAGCGCCACCATACACACAAAATCAAGGACAGCTGACAAACGAAACCCGCCTGGCATTCAAGGGGCCCGGTTGCTCTGTGAACTACCCAATTATCAGCTAATGATTGTCTACCTGTACGTCTGTTTCCAGTTTTATTTTTAGCTGGTTATACTCTTCAGCGTATTTGATTCGATGATCCTGTAAGTCTTTAGAATATTCCTCCACCTTCTCATTTCTCCTCTTCATGTACTCCTCTTCTTTATCCGCTCTCGTGTTCATCATACTCTGCCATTTGTTCTTATGCTGGTCCAGAAGTTCCTTGCGCTCAGACACAAACGCATCCTGCAAATCAGTTCAGTTCTTCACGTCGGCAACTATTAAACTACTACTACAACATTAAATATGGGTGCATTGGGTAGCATAATTTCCCCGGCTTTGATACGCGACCAGAGTTCACCAAGAGTGTATGCTTTCCTTGGCTATCATGTAATTCAGTCGTTAATTTACTTAGAATGAGGTATAGTTAATTCTTTCTGTACTTACTTCAATCTGGTTGAGCTCATTTCTGTATTCCATTGTTTGAGTTTTCACCTGTTCATCCATCCGAGCTATCATTATATCAAACTCTACACCCTGTGTCTTCAGGTCTTTTACATACTGATCATCTTTCACTTTCAATTCCTATAAGAGACAATGACTGATGATTGACCAGCCATAACATGGAGTGTGGGAGTAAATCTACTTCTCCTCAAAAAATTAGTTAACCAAAAACTCCCATTCAAAGAATTTCCGAGAAATGCTATGAAAGATTTAAAAAAGTTGATTGGTATATTGTTTGCAATGACGTAAACCGAGAATTTCTTTGATAAATTCTATTTGTCAGCTTTTAATTTTGGAGATTTTTTAATTTAATTGTAAATTATGCACAGATTTTAAAATCAGAGTATTGCATAACACGGTTTCCATACAACTTACGTGCTCAAAGTCACCAATTAGTTTATTCTTTTCTTCTATCATGGCTTCACAGGCGTCTCTCTGCTGCTTCAACATTTCATACAAATCCTGAGGGATCTCCTTCTGCAGCGATGTCTCCCATTTCTTTGTGATCTAGAACCGACGCGATGAAACTATAAGTCATAAATCTAACCACGTTTGGGCATACCTAATGTCATTTAAGCTAGAAGGTGGTCTGAGCCATACTGGGCAAAAGGGGTGCTAGTGACATAATCTATACGGAGACTTAATTGGGTTTCGGTTGATCATATACTATATATATTATATATTATATATTAGATATTATATATTATATATTAGATATTATATATTATATATTAGATATTATATATTATATATTATATATTATATATTATATATTATATATTATATATTATATATTAAATATTAGATATTATATATTATATATTATATATTATATATTATATATTATATATTATATATTATATATTAGATATTATATATTATATATTATATGCAAAAATGCAGGGCTGGAAGTTTCCTTTTCTTGTATTGAATGTTCCGATATCGATGAATGCCAAACTTAACAAGTAAAAAATAAACAAAACTGTCATTGAGTGAATCTCATTTCAACTATTTGGAATTATTTTCTTTAAATTTAGTGCAAAAAGTACAATATTGCAGTTCTTGCCACCAATTAAGCTTATTAGGATGCATCAAGTTTATAGGTTGCATTATTTTTACACCACTCGATATTGAGGCCAAGGTGACTTAGTTGATTGAACTCGCCAAAACCGGGGTGTGAATGAAAGTTCATAGCTACCAGTCCTATACTTACAAAATTGTCAGCTAGTATTAGTAGGTAGCTGTTTCAGTCGGGTATTAAAAATGTCCATTGAATGCAGGTGATGTATTCTGATTGTAACTGATACTGAGTTCGATGCTGAATCCTCATGAGGTAATCGTTACCATTTCCGTTCCACAAAATTGAGCGAGTAACGTTAAAGAGTACCGAATTGTATTCGATATTTCCAACCTTGCAGAAATATTTCTTTCTGAACTGACCTCTTCGAATCGCTCCTGACCAGCTTTTGCTTCTTGGTCCAGTTTTTCTTTTCTCGCTCGCTTAGCTTCTTCCTCTTCCAGGCGTCTGGCATTCTCTCTTCCATCGCCGGCAACACGCACGGACGTTACAAAGTCAAAACCATGATCTCTAAGCTGAGTCAATTTCAGTCGACTCGTTTCAATCTGTTTGCGAGATTTACTCAGCTCTTCCTTGACTTCTGCCTTCTCCAGGCCATCCTCACCGAGCTCAGCTCTGTAACAACACATTGGAGTACAGGCCAATACATTCACGCAGAAACAATAGGTTAGACCGAGTTCAATTATGTTGTTTCAGTCATCAGTGGCATTCGAAGACAGTCCATATCCTACATTTGTTCAACATGGTGGTTATAATGCATAATGCGTCGCTTGTTCTCAGTGTCAAATTCACACGTCTGCCAAGCTGAGATGCCAGACCCTGACTATTCGGTCCATCTGGGTCTGGGGCTGAGACCAATCCAGACTGGCTTCATCAGAAACCCCAAACGAAACACTGAATAGCAGAATACTGGTGTTTTAGTAATGAGAATGGGCATGGGCGAGTGACCCTGACTAATGACTGAGTGGACTGTGAGTGTGACTGAGTGTGAGTCAGTGATACTCATACTCATACTGAGTACTGACCTTCTCAGAGCCTCTACTCGTTTCTTTATCCTGATTCTTCTGGCTTCAATTCGCTCAGCTTGATTTTCGGAATCGACAGACGGTCCAGTATCAATTTCCTCGGGCTTGTCATCTAATCCCGGTAGCATCATTTTGACTGTTTTTGAAGACCTTTTGGTAAAGTAACAGTCTGTTCGGTTTCTCCAGCGTATTGGCTTGAGGTTGCCTAGCGATACAATAATCTCTCGTGAAATTCGAGACTTTATTCGAGATTAAAACCGGAAGTCCTTTTCCTAGTAGGCAACATGGCGGTGAGTAGAAATTTCTAGTAACTTTTGTAATCCGCGTTATACGAGTGTTTGTATTGCGCATCACTCAGCTAAAATGGTTGTAGATTTTGTAAAGAGTCCATTGAGTAGTCCACCTAGGGACGAATTGAGATTAGGGTAACCGAACCCATGTTGAGTGACCCCTGTAGCTGGTCCTATTCACCCCGGTCACTGATATCCATAGAGGGATTGTCTTGAGTGAGACAGTCATTGAAATACGTGAGTGGTGCCAGCTGCCAAATAAATAACGGGTACCGAGGTGAATCTGCTCGACGATATTCTTCAACCAACCAGTTCAATAGGCTCTAAATAAGGTTTATCGTAAGGATCTGTGTGGTTTTCTGCGAAACTTGAGTACTGAGAGAGACAAGACTGAGGGTGACAGTTGACACTGAGTGACTGACTCGACTGGTCCGGGCTTGGACTTAAAGTTAGACAGAGGAGAAAACAAATCCATTGCGGTTTCACAACCTTCCCTTCTTACAGCTACATGATATGTTATACATTCACATTGCTCTTCTGGTGAAGATAATTCATTGTAGGGTGCCAACTACTGGCTGCCATGAGTCGGCAGAGTTTGATCTTGCAATTTGGATTGTATTTTCAGACCGAGAAGAAGAATCCCATGAAGGAGCTGCGTATTCGCAAGCTCTGCCTCAACATCTGTGTGGGAGAGTCTGGTGATAGGCTTACCCGTGCTGCAAAGGTGCTCGAGCAGCTGACTGGCCAGCAGCCTGTATTTTCTAAGGGTATGTTTAACTTTTGTGGTCTGTTTCATTATAAAATTTCCCTTGTGTATCATAATCTTTTCTGCTGAGGCTTCCTTAGACTCTTAGTGTGCTTCATCGGTTTATCATTCATCATGCCATTCGCGAAACTGATGCAACCCTGCAGTTTGCTTTGTACAGATTTTCCCAGTTTCTATATTTATATGCTTGGGTGTGGCCTTTGTCATGCGGTGTCTTCACACTGATTTGATTGTGAAATCAGCTTTATCCCAGACACTTGGATTGTAAACCACAACCTCTAGGTTTGGTTTGACAAAAATGGCCCATGGCCTGTGCAGTGCATATCTGTAGACATTCTATCTGGTCCTGCTCATCATTTTTAGCTCGATACACTGTCCGATCCTTCGGAATCCGAAGGAACGAGAAGATTGCTGTCCATTGCACAGTTAGAGGAGCCAAGGCTGAGGAGATCCTCGAGCGTGGACTGAAGGTATGTACTGCCAAATACCAGAACTCATCCATTCTCGGCAAAATATTTCTCCTGAACTAAGTAATGTATCATCAACAAGAAAGCTTCCACAGGCTGTAAAGCCCGTTGGTCTTCGTTTACTGTGATGTGTTGGTAGCGAGCCTAAGTCTTATGTGGTCTCTTCTAGGTCAAGGAATACGAGTTGAGGAAAAACAACTTCTCTGAGACTGGTAACTTTGGCTTCGGTATCCAGGAGCACATTGATCTTGGAATCAAGTACGATCCAGGAATCGGTATTTACGGAATGGACTTCTTCGTTGTGATGGGTCGTCCAGGTCAGTGAATTATTTGTGATACCCTGGGTAGAAAAGCACTGAAACTGGTAGTCAGAGTAATGACCTCCGTGGTTGTCCAGAACTGACATGAGAGAAATGAATGTGAAGGGGTTATATTGAGCTATACTATATGCTTACCCAAAATCAAACTCTTCTGTCCAATAAACACAAATGTCTTCAATACCCAGTGCACATTGAAACTTATATAGAGCATTATCCAGCAGGACTACTTCGAGCTCAGTCCGTGAGCTTTCAAGAACGCTGGTGCAACCCAAATCAGCTCAGCATAGAGAGTATATATGACTAAATGTGTTTGAATAGATTTCACGGCAACTGCTCTTATGGATGGTGGTTACACTAGTCCAAATAACAGAAAATGGGAACAAAGATATCACAATGGGTATAGTTTCTTAAAACTGGGCATTACTACTCTGCTTCGGCTTCTATCAAGATCAGGGGCCAATCCAAGACCTAACTTCATTTTTGTCTGGAGAAAAAACAATAAGGGAATATTTGCATTACCCACCCTTGGTAATGCCTTTACAATTGACTGGCATAGCCCCTTTGACACGTACACTCGGATCAGTCTAGCTGGAATGCTATATTGGACATTTGGATGGGTAGTCTTTGTCCGATTACACGTCATGGCTCTCCTGCGCGAAGTCCTCCAAATTAAAGCGGAGTAATATATCGCCTGTAACTGACGATCGATACGTTTATTGAGCCCTTTTAGAAAACCCTCCTTCAAGGGTGCACATGTCAATAGTTGTGCAGCCCAACCTTGTTTGGCCCCAAATGTATCGGTCGGTGTTAAAGCACCTGATTGCAGCTGCTCGTGTTACTTCACATTCTTGACTAACCTTTTCCTTCTCACAGGATACAGAGTAGCCAACAGGAGACGAGCGAAGGGAAAGGTTGGCTTCCAGCATAAGTGCAACAAGGAGGAGAGCATCAAGTGGTTCCAACAGAAATACGATGGAGTTATCCTACCACCAAAATAATTCATTTGTATTTTCACCTTCAGCGATGTGGCCAATAAAACAACAACAAAATATTTTATTTTATTTGATAGTTTTATTTTACATAGATGGCTTAAATAATACTAAAAGTCTTAACATTAAGGTCTATGAAGCGAAGAAAACGTTAATCAAAGACATTGGTCCGGTAAACAGAGTCCATTTGACAGTCCTGGTCAGCATTGAAAATATCTATATACCGTACCTTGTGTTGGTGTGTTTAGAGAACCGTTTAGTATGAAAAATCATGGTGTTCCTTTAGACACTTCAAAGAGTATGCAGTGTTTGGTTCCTTCGTTCCAATCCATATTCAATATGAGGGTTGCTGTGGAAACCTCACTTATATGGTGCCAATATGCGCTTCTAGTGAAGTCGAACAGTACTGTGACTATATAGCACTTGCAAGTGTAACTACTGTGATGGCTCGTGCAGGCAGGACTCCCCTTAAAATACAAAACCCGCACTATGATATATATATTTATATACTTCAACTTATTCAATCTCGGCTTCTGCAAGCAAGGATTGCTCTTCAAACCCGCGCAACACTGACCTAAAGGTCATCGTGCAACAGGACTATTAGTGGTGGAACTCAAGTCACTGATATGTAGTTTGCACCGTATATAGACGCGTTTGCTAGTTGACCAGATTCCTGTTCCGCCAACAGAAATGCCCTCAAACCTAGGAAGATATCTAGTGCCACAAGTGTTTGTGCTTACTGCTTGCAGAAAAAAGATATGCGATTGACTTCCGCTGTTTCACCCTAGGGCCTAGTCTCTAGCCAGTGAACTACCAAGCTCCGCGTTAGTGTCCTATAACGCTAGGAAATTACTAAAATATGACTAAATCTGAACCAAATGATTCCCTAATGTGCAGTCAGATAAGTGAGATAACATGGTAAAGATCTTATTCTCGTCCAAGAGCACAAATTTGGTAAGAGATTAGTATCCAATCAATTTGGTAAGAGATTAGTATCCAATCAATTTGGTAGATTAGTATCCAGTCAATTTGTCTTTTGGAGGGGGTTAAACGCTGATGAATTTTATCACTTTAGCCACAGTCACGAGTTTGGTTGATTGAAGCAAATTTCAGCTTGTTGGTCATCAGCTTTTATCATCAGGACAACTTTAAGCACCTGAATACCCGTGCCAGACAGCGCATTGTGATAATGAGCACCTGAATACCCGTGCCAGACAGCGCATTGTAATAATGAGCACCTGAATACCCATGCCAGACAGCACCGCGTAGTAGTGTGCACACGCATACATGCAGGTAGCCATTACGCTCCAGTTTAGTTTTCTTAATAACCCCAGTCAAAAACCATCCCCATCCGCAGAGGGTTTTTGGCAAAATAATTATGGCAATTCATTTTAATGAACTAAAGGGCTACATACAGGGTGATGAGCAGTTCAGGACTCGCATACATACAGCATACACATAATTATATAATTATGGTCAAATGAAGGGTTATAAAACCAAAGCAAACCGTGTAGATTGAAATAGTACATGTACAAAAATAAGAAGCACTTTAATGCTTAACTACATGTCCGCGATTGTCAATTGCTTGGACCAATTGTTCAATACAAATGCCCAATACCATTCACAATAGAAAAAAGCTTGATTGCTTACGCAAACCAGTAATTATTCAGATTGATGTGGTCCATGAAAAAGTTGATACAACTACAACCGTCTACGTTTATAAGCTACATTAGAATAATTAGCTTCGGAAATCCTCTATTTCGCTCCTTTCGACCATGCCAGCATCATTGTTATATTTTCCGCCACCATACATCACTTCTCCATGCTCGGGAACAATATGTTCTCCTCTTCCAGCAGTAGAGGCAGAGTAGATACTACCACTATAAGCTTTCTCCTTTCCATTGCGTTTATTCTTCATATACCAATGCTGTAAAATAAACAGTACTCAAATTTTCACCGTTTCAGTACATGTATCCCTAACCACTCAGCCACAGCCCCCGTCCTATATGTTGTATAGTACTAAGGTTTTTCCCTGTTGACTACGCCCGCGAATGTAGTTTTTTGGAACAAAACTTTTATTGTAGCTTTGTACTTACCACTGCTACTGATATTATAATCACTATTGGAATAACCACACCGAGTACAATAACCAGTGAGATCACCCAAGTAGGCAGATCGCTTCCATAGCTAGGGCCCACAAGTCCAATAGTGGCTCGTGATGATGGTGTGGTTTGGGGTTGATCCTTGTATCGAGTAGCCTCCTGTAAGACGAACAAGGATAACAGTGTTACAGAGACAGGTTTTTTTTGTGACCATAGATATATATATATATATATATAGTACAGGTATTTGTGTCTATAGTTGTAACTGCGGAAAACTTTTCACGGCAGGTATTCCTGTAGATTCAGGCAGATTAACTCACCCTGTAAGCTCCGTATGCTTTATTTCCATCCCGCCAATGATTGAGAAGGTCTTGTGCAGCCTCCAATGACGTATTCAAGTAGAAGTTATCCTCCAATGCCCATTCCTGATATAACTTATAGGTCAGCCATAAACCAACTACAAAATAAATGAGGAGTATTGACCTTCACTGATTAACCAGTGAAATTCTAAGAAAAGGCACTTGAAGAAGAAAGAAATTGGTGAAATGTCAAACCTTTCTCAACAATTCGACCCATGCATTACATATATGTTATAGAAGCACATTGCCAACAGTTGGAAGAGGCTGCAGATTAAAATGGGCAGCAACTCACTCGCTCTGCCTGGATATTTTTGTGCAGAAGCAGCCAAAGTATCTTTCAGATTACTGTAAAGGCTTGGGCGAAGTCTACCGTCCTTCTCCAGCAAGGCCCAGGCATAGAGCTCCTAAAATAAAAGAACACATCCATGCGAGTTATGCATGTGCCATTAGATGTGCCTGGTTTTGTACTCAGCAGCCTTATAAGGCCTTTTCTTTGACACTCCAAACACGGACAATAAGGTAATGTTATTTGTTGCTCAACATACTACCCATGTGGCAAGACTAGAGTGGTAACAGACCTATAGCTGCAGAGATGTTGAATGATTTACCTGTGGAGTAAGAACAGGAGCAGCCTCTCCATTGGCGCCGATTACCAGATTAGGTCCGAGGGCGGCCATAGCTTTATCTAACACTAATACATCAGTGGCGAAAGTGGTTGGGTCACTACCTCTCCTAATAACACAAGGTATGTATGATTTGTGATTCTCACCACAGAGGCTGAGGCCATGGACGCTTATCACAGAAAATAGATACAACGATTTTCTTTGCTCATTTTTGGTTTGTTTTCGGTTTATTTTTTTTCGATTTGCCTCGCCAGACCTATGTTGCCAGTGCTGTATGTCTGTCAATAATAATCCTACACAGGGCTCTAACCAGGCTGTGACCAGGGCTCTAACCAAGGCTCTAGCCCAGGCTCTAACCAAGGCTCTAGCCCGGGCTCTAACCAGGCTTCATAGATAACCGTCTTACAGGAATTCTGTGTCTACCGAGACGGCTATTCTCGGGGACTTTGGCTCTGAATGATTGAGCCCCAGATGCAGTTGTAGACAATCTGAGAAAACACTTGATACTCACGATAGTTGATAAAAGACATCATCCACATTC
>Ga0224511_10005223_pt1 | contig 10117 bp, 4 predicted proteins | sample SF_May12_sed_USG_2_FD_169988 | JGI IMG/M metagenome (GOLD analysis project Ga0224511, IMG submission 169988) | Sediment microbial communities from San Francisco Bay, California, United States - SF_May12_sed_USGS_8_1 | ecosystem: Environmental > Aquatic > Marine > Sediment | place: USA... | reverse complement strand
TATAAGGCTATTCACCCCGACCTAAATCGAAAAAAGCAGGTGAGTTATTTGGTGTCATTTTCTGACACACACAAGCATTTCTGCGACAAGTATCGTTAAAGTAAGCAAACACCTTCTAAATAGAACAAACACAACCATCTCATAAATATTTAGTTTTATCGACGTAGTGCATGTTTGATTTGAATAAGAAACAATGTGTAAAAAGAATATACTTCACTATGCATCTTCAGACTAGAACATTTACATAATTTCCGTTAAACAATGTTCAACTAGCATTATGGATTTTGTACACATTTATTTAACGAATGACCTTGGCCAATAAACACATCCTTACAAAGAACGATGTGAAATAATGCCAGTAAGGACATTCATACCCTTATATCACGAGGATTTAGGTATCTAGATAAGATATTGTGACAAAATGAAAGAATAATGGCTCCAAACGTAATTGTCTCCTCATTGTTACATTAATGTTACCGATACTTAAACAATATAGACTCCGACACACATGGTTAACTCTTTGTAAACTATTAAACGGAATATTTACGTATTTTGGTGATGTTGATTTATTAACATGTTTGACGTTATATTTGCGTATGTTAATGAGATATTGAACAAGTATTAGAGAAAATATACAAATATGGTTCAATATATTAGACAACTGTTGATATGGATAATAAAAAATGCCACTAACGCCATCTAACTTATGCAGCTACTAATTTTTTTAAGTAATGAACAGTATACATGACCATAGATAATATTTAATTTCAAGACGACAAACGCGAAGAGAAAAAACGATAACTTTGGATGCTATTTTAGCATAAGTTCCTCAAACAAATGAGACAATTTTGATGATAAAACAACTTTTTAAAAATGTCAAGTAGGAAGCCAATTGTAGTCGCAACAAAAGCCTTAAAGGATGATGCATTGCTATCGTTATTAGAATATGCCGATACACTTAACTAACACGTCTCGTCTAGGATTACCCGACGGTAATCGAGGGTTGAGTACAGATTGGTGATGACATTTGAATGGCTAATGGATTGCACCTATGTTTCTAAAGTATGAGGTACGACGGTAAAGTTCCTAAATTAAAATATTATTTTTGTCAAACGATTTCCTTTTTAACTGTGGAATCATTTTTCTTCTATTTTTACACTACTTTGACATAATTTGTGTATAGATTGCGCAATGATGACAACACTGCATTATTTTAAACAAAATCTAAATATAAGACATTGTAACACGATGCTCATACACAATTCGTTCATTACTACAAATGCCCATATGCAAAGCATGTGCCATGACATATGACTCGTATAAGTGTCTAAATTATATAATAACGAAACGTAAAACGATAATCTTCATGATTATATTGAGAAAATATGTTGTGTTATCTACGACACTGTTGTGTATTCAGTCAAGTTGAAATAATACCACGAACGCCGAGGCCAGTTTGATAGATGTACGGGTTATTATAATTATTTACATTTGAATGACAAACTGGTGAATGACGGACCATGACGTTTAACAATCTACTGTCTTGAATACAAAAACATAACTTTGTTATAATGTTGTTGATTAATAAAACACAAACATACATAAAATAATTAAGCAGCTATGAGATATCTTTAAATTACAAATAAAATGTATGTTAATCTGTTTACGTGTGGAAAAAAATAAGACAACATCAATTTATGTAGCTAGGATATATTATATTGAATATAAATGCCATGCAATAATAACAGTTTATCGGTTATTTCGTACTTTCTTTTTAAAAGTAACAACAGTATTTTGATATTTCTTGACCAAAATATGAGAGGTGATTTGTTTTTCTTTGGTAACAGAAGTGATATCGTACTATAGGAGTACAACAACGATCGACAAAAAACCAAATAAGTTTTCCCACCGTATATTTCAAATTTTAACAAGTCAAACATTCACATCATCTCCAAAAATGACTTACTATTATACGATAATGCAGGCTATAGTATTGCCCTCATGTTTAACATGCTTGTTCGTAAGATACTGTTCATGATAACTGTTGTTTTATGTAAATGCAGTTCCGTAAACAACATCAGACAGAATCCCGACTAGACTATCTAGATTATGACATGCTATTTATGCGTGGACTAAAATTATGCAGTTAAACATTTGTATGCAAATGCTTTGTTGGCATCTGTTGCCTCTTTGATTAGTTGCTGCCATTTTCTGCAACGCATTATTGTGTTTAACTCTACACAATTTGTGCAAGGCTTTTCCAAAGCTGTGTGTACACGCATATCGTTAAAAGAAGTGTTGTGAACATAGGTTTAATAGTATATGTACATGTAATGTCTTTACGAAAATATCAAATGTAAATATTGGCTTTTTTAACGTTAAATACAGACTGAGTTAAACGTTCTCAATAAGAACATACTTGTTGTGTAGTTGACAGAGCATTTATGTAAAATTTGGTTAAATATCAATATACTTAAATAATTGTTTTAATCATGTTCTCATTTGAGAATTCAGTTGCTTTGGGAATACGTAAGTGAACCAAAGGTACATGTGAAGTTGACTGACAGGCTGAGTATGGCCTAAAGGGCTTTAAATCTCCGATCAAGCAAACAAACGCAAATATTTAACTTTGAACAATCATACGATGTAGAAGAAACATTCACCTCTGGTTGTGCACCAGCGAACGCATGCTTTTTCAACACAGCTGCCGACAGTTACACGACGAATGTTTGATTAACACTCATGTGCAGCTGTTAACAAACACGCATAGTTCAGTGAATTACAAACGACACCATCTTTACGAAACAATTACGTTTTCTATCCAAATGTTTTGAACCATTTTTAACTGTTTAAACACAAGTATTTTGATGTCTGTTGGCTGTCTGATTTCATTTATTTTTTATTTGGTGTCATTGCATGGAAGAAAATAAAAATAAAATAACACTAAGGTAGTGTGACTTACAAAATATTTTTTTCAAACCTTTATTTTCTTGTTACCGGCGTATTTAGCGTATCAAACATTTTTGGGGTACATTGTACCCTAATATGTCCTTTATCGATTTGGCAACACGGTTTAAAATTGGAATGTATCTGTTGAACAGTGAACATCATCGGAACGCTTTCCCGAAATCAAGAGATATCATACAAATTTTAAATTAAATGTAAACCGATAAGTTACATATTAATGTACCTCAAGATAGAATGTTATGCCCTACACACGTCGACAAGTAAAACACAGGTTTTCAAACATTTTGTTTTTACATGCAGGTGTTTTACACGACCATACCTCATTGGAGACCGTTTTAACCGGTTGAACAGTTATATTGCACGTTACATATTCAAACTAAAATAAGTTAGACAAACTTGTAGTGTAAACAGCTGATAAACATGTATTTTAAGTAACTCGTTACTGTTACAATGGATGAAAACGCCTAAATTGATCAAAATTCACACAAGTTCACTAAGCATTTAGTAGACAGAAACACATACCATACCAAATATTAATACTAATAAGTCAGATTGGAAATCTTCATATTCTACAGACGTTTACAAAAACTCTTCGCCGTGCTTATTTTACTCTAAGATCGACTGAACATTCACACATTATAATTTTTATTAGCAATGTCTGTGGTAAAAAGTACAGTGTTTGCATAATAATTATGAAAAAATATTTATAAAAGCAAATCAAATTGAACAATTTTACTTTGATTACACCTATCACCCCATTAGGATGATGACACTTGAAATCATAAATGCGATTTACTCCACAAGTTGAAAATGGTTGATAGAGCAGCGATACTTTAAAGGGACGGTACAACAATACAGAAGGAATTATAGGCATGTAATACATTACTTAACATAAAGTGTGTTGTATTAAATCACTGTGCACTATAGGGAGGTTGCAAGACAAGGGCAACCATACATACATTAAACGTTAGTTAGAATAGGAATAAACCTAGATCATTCACCTATAACAATACTTCCGAAAATTAAAACCCTAAAAAACCATCGCAAAAGGCCAAATGCCAGTACAAATATTTTTATATTATACTACATATAATATTACATTTGACATTTAATTAGCCTCACCTTCTAATATCAGTAACATACCGTGTTCTTTCAACTTTTCAACCAATACATGTAGCTGTATTACCTGACACCACTGTTCTAATTTTCATAGAACCTATAAATAGACTAACGGCCACGCTAAAAACACTGTCTCAGTACATTCAACTTGTGTCTGCATGATGACATCTGACACGTTTAACCCAGATACATGAATCATATTATCTAGTTCGTATATTCCATTAATGCAAAAATGTCAATGAAACCTTCCAAACGCAAATAAAAAAGCGACATAGGCAGTAATGGACACTACTGGTAATATATAAAAACATTATTAACATCGACAAAAGAATGTTTCCTAGTAAGAAAAGCCTTTTGATTAAGGTAAGAATACCAATTGCTAGCCTCAAAATAAAAATATAGGTAAGTATAACTTAAAGTATATGTGTTCATCACAATTCCGAATGAATTTAGTAACTGTTGTTGTTGTGGAAAGAGAATAAGATTATGTATACTCAAGGCAATACAAAGGTTTAAATTCTTAGAGTACTTGCTGGTGCATAGGGGGGGGGGGTCAATATCGGTCCGTACGCATAAAAAACAGTGTTCAAAACAGTGTATATCATTTGTATTCTTTAAATGGACGTATCTTTTCAAGATCTTTCAGAAAAGGTATGCATGTGGCATAGTGTTTGCGGCGGGTTTTGATATATTTAGGCTCAAACTAAGAAGACTATTTACTGTACGTAATATAAGGGAAAATATTTTAAGTCAACAACCTTTACAACCAATATAAAGAAATACATTATCAACATAAAATAATCATAAACAATTCACATGATCTTTTGTAGAACATACCTTCATTCGCATTCACAGTTCTTTATAAGAACATTAATAGAACATTACTGTTCTAAAAAAGAAATAAAATGTATGCAAATGCTGTTGTTTAATGCAAAAGAAAGTTTCTTGTAATAAAAACCGATTTGATTGATATTGTATTGACATATTCGCAGATGTATTAAACGATATACAGTACCAGAACAACGTTTTTGTACCAGTTTTCAACAACGATGTCAATTCAATCTCATATATACACGTGATTGTGTTAAGAAAAAGGACCAAGTCACAGTTGTGTTTCTAGAGGGACAGCGTTCCAAATATGCCACTATTAAAGATAATTATTTGACACGTGTTTTCTTAAGACAACGCTTAAGAAACACAGCATTTGTTTCCTAAGCCTTGAAAATTACGTCTTTGCTAGAAAACGGTACATCTGATGCAGGCTAGTGAAAATAGTAGAAACAGCAGATTTAATGAACAGAAAGTTCATAATTGTAGGTGCGTTATATGATTGACATTTCTATACAAATGCTTGTTACATGTAGGAAAACTCATAGCGTTTTGCTTTTCATAGCAGGTCTGAGCAGAATCAGTTGTCAGGTGCGAGCGGATTGAAATAGCAATATGGAAAAACTGTTTCAAGACTTGTTAATATAAACTAAATGTCAGCGATATTAAGGGGTAAAACATAATTCAATTTATGGCAGGATATGGACATTATATCGGGTGATGTGTGATAATATTTTGGTCATCAAGTTTTCAAAAGGCTGTATAGGGTCAGTGACATTTTAAAGTTAAAATAGTCCATGTCATATATCATACCATTTATTAGTATTTTCCATTTTCTTGTAGCTATAATTTGTTAATGTTATCCATAGCAAATCAAACAAAAAGGTAACAATGAATACTGTATGTATTAAATTAAAGCGTTTAGTCTACATTGGTACATGCATGTTTGGTATATATTTCACTTAATGTAACAACCTTCTACTTTATAATGGTGGTGCTATACACTTTCAATATGAAATATAATTTATATAAGTGTACATCGTTCACTGTCAGCAAACGATATTTAATAACTAAGGACTAAGTAAAGCGTACACGCAAACTAAGAATGCATACATGTGTATTGTCAATACGGAATTGTATTGATCCTACAAATACACATGTCATTTCAATTCTAATATCTCACATTAAAATAGATTTCAAGAGATTCCCTGCCATGTGTCAATATTAAATCATTATACATAAAATCTTAACAAACTTGATAAATCGCTAGGCGTATATTTCTCAAAGCAACATGAACAAAACATGTTACATATTCATTGTTATTTGGAAGTGACTGAACATGCTATACAACTGTCATTTGTCAGAATGCCGGACCCATATGAATGCTCTTTCGATATAATTAGCTTATCGTTGCTGAAAATGTCAAACAATGACATTGTTACACGTTAGGTCTGCTTATTTTTCGCGTAAATAATTCCGATGTTGTTTTACCGCTTTCATAGTCGAAACCGGGGTGCAAATTGGATTGAGCGGATATCTACCAAAATGTGTGGTGGTTTTACGTGAAATTATGTTTACTTTCAAACTGTGACTGGAAAAAGTGATACGGTTTCCTTGACAGACATGTTGTAAATTGAATTTAAGACAAGTTATTAACATTATTATGTAAGTTTATTAAAATGTTTTCGCATTTAAATGTTGCTATTTAAAATGCATCTAATGCACTTTGCTATACATGGACTCCCTAAGACAATTGCCTTTTTAACAATAATGATTGAAGGTAGCAATCATTTTGAAGCTTAGAATAAAGAAAATGTTAGGATATGGATCTCCATGGGACTCGGAACTCCTAAAAGGGCTATGTTCTCTAACTAACAAATTCTGCCCATCGAACTTTAAAAAAATCATTTTACAAAGAGCACCAACATGTTTCAATGATTATAAAAAATAACTTATTTACTGTAAATAAATGGATTTTTAAAACTCAAAAAAGTATCCTGTATAAAAATGTATTACTTTTAGCTATGCACTATTGTCAAATACGACGTTTTTGCTTAAAAATTATCAATAAACCTTTTCGTTAACCATGTAGAACGAATGGAGATACCGACATATTCGGTATTATTATCTTTATTTTGTCTATACAACCATTCCCTGAAAATGACTTTGTGTCACTTTTGGTTCTATTTATATAATGTAAAGCGCTTTATTGACATAAATTCATAGCAAAAAGTCACGTTTTTATACAGGATACTTTTTAGAGTTGTAAAAATCCATTTATTTTTACTGAGTAAATTTTTTTATATCTGTAACCATTGTAATATTTTGAAGATCTTTGTATTGCTTAAATTGGCAAGGCAGAAATTGATATTTAGTGAACCTAGCCCTTTGTTTTCAATAGAAGTAAAATTTCATAAATGATTAAGTTGCGAGTAAAACATGCAATGTACAACAAACACAAACTTCCATATACAGGTTTGGCTTCGAAGTCCCTCTTTGAATGACATGTCAGACACAGGTTATTCACCCTGTTTCCGTAGATGAGAAAACATACGTATGCATACTGAATAATGATTCACTATGTCAACTTGACAACAGCCAATGACATTGTGTTAATTCTAACAAAAAATCGACCGGATGAATAGGAATGGCATGACATAATACAATCAGGAAGAACAGTATAACCTTTCAATCACAAATAGTTTGAGTATGAAGATAAGAAATGTTGACAAAATGACAGAATAATGGCTGCCAGCGCAAAGGTCTCGTCACAGTAAGTATCCACTAATACCATAAAGGCATTGACGTTCACTATGTGGAGGTTTTATACGGATCATTTAGCAGACCATTGTTGTGCTATCCTGTTTGAAGTTAGATAAGCAATGACTCAGATCGTAAACAAATTGTGCATGTCATGTTGCCGTTTGGTGTTTTACATGATTTTTTACAGGAATAACGTCATACACGTACTTTTATATATTATTCATGATTATATAAAACAATTGTTTTATCGAAGTGGATAACTAAAAGCGTACCGGACCATAATAAATACTGAAGCAGCTAATGTCATATATCACATGCGAAATATTGAATTTTAAAATTAATATACAGTATACACGATCAAGATAAAGTTACTTAAATGTCGACAAAGCGAGTGAAAACGGTAATTTGAGAAGGTATCTTAGCAACTCATTCTTAAAACCCCTTACATGTTGGATAATATTGATGATACAGCAACATTTCAAAATGTCAACTAAAAGCAAAATGTAGTCGCGACAGAAGCCTGAAAGGACGATTCATTGCTTTCTTCCTGAGTTTATGCTGAAACACTTAATTGACACGTCTAGGCGTTACCCGTCGGCAATCTAGTACAGATAGGTGATACTCTTGGAATGTCTAATGAAATGCGTATATGTTTCTTTAAGTTTATTGTACCAGTGTTAAAACATTAAAATTTCATTTCGTCAAACAGTGTTTGATGATAATGGCGGAAACATTTTTATTCTGCTTTTATACTATTATTCCATAGTACTGGTATGGGATGCGCAAGTGTGACAAGACTGCATGTGTACAATCAATCCTTAAAAGAAAGAAACTTTAAGGCTATGTTACCTTAAACACGTTGCATACAGTAAATGCATGTAGTAAAACATGTGTAAAGGATAAGTAACAGTATTATTTTTCAAACAATAATATAGTAAATGTGTATACAAATATGCTCAAGGTTATATTGATAATTGTTTTGAGTTCATTTATTATCATCAAAAACCACAATGTTGCGCGTCCAGTCGAGTGTTTAATTGACGTCAAACGCCGTGGCTATTGGAGTATGTGTACTATTCCCATAATTATTTACATTCTAATTATAAATTGAATAATAACGAACCCTGAACTTTTTATATGTGTAACAAATGTCTTGAGAACCAAACATAACTACATACATGTCAGACGCTTGCTACAAATGTAATAAGTATTGATAAAACAGATAAGTACCTACTATAATTAAGCATATTTGAGATATCTCAAAGATGCATGATGTGTTTCCTTGGACTACAAACATAATACCGTGCTGTGGAAGTACATCAACAATCGACATACAACCAACTAAGTGTTCCCACTATATATTTCTATATTTAACAAGGCAAATACCTATTAATAAAAGATAATGCAGTCTGGAGTAAAGCCCTCATATTAAAGACGCTGTCAATGATAACTGTTGTTTTATGTAAATACAGTTCTGTAAAAAAACATCAAAGAGAATCCCGACGAGACTATCCAGATAAATTAGCCAAATGCTATCAAACGTGCGCCATGATTATGCAATTAAATTTGTGGATGCAATGAACAATTCCACAACCGTCATTTATAACTGTAGATTGTCAATTTTAATCCAAAAGATTAGGATTATATTGTCAGCTGACAATTTGACCTTGAAAATACAAAAGCAAGCATACTTCCTGTTTGTGATAAACTTTATCACACGATCAAAGACAGTATGCCGCTTGGGGAGGAGCTTGCAAATGTGTGGATCTATCCATTACGTTATTGGCATCTGTTGTCTTCGTTTTAGTCAGGATCAATTTATTTAGACTAAGTGTCGTTTTCGAAGACGTGTTGTGTGTGTAATCAAATTTTGCACAATGATACTCGTTAAAACAAGTCTGGTGAAGATAATTATGACGTCAGAATTTTCTTTAACCATTTACACTTTACCTCACACATATAATCAAGCTACTCTTGTTTGTATACAGATATTTTATTTTAAACAAGCACGTATTGTAAACAGATGGTAATATTTATTTACGTGGTTGTACATGATAATTTGTAAAGTGAATATTAAACTTTCATTTCAACAAACACATTTTATAAACAGCTGACATAATATAATAGCACATCTTACAAGATTTGGTCGATTTGTTCTTTAATCGTATATAATATGTTTGAAGTGAAGTTAAATTAATGTTTAATTGTGACTGAATTAAAGTGTAATCGAGCAAATTATAAGAAACATCTCCTATTGGAACTAAGTTTTTTTTAATTCCGTATTGCGTGCAAGTTTAAATGAAATTCACTCATGTTCGCTTTGTTTTGTAGACGGGAACACACATCAAATATTAATACGGATTAGTTCGTATGTTTTTCTCCAGACGTATATAAATAGCACGCACTGTATTCATTCACATATACAAGTGATTGTGACAGA
>Ga0224511_10005222_pt1 | contig 10117 bp, 6 predicted proteins | sample SF_May12_sed_USG_2_FD_169988 | JGI IMG/M metagenome (GOLD analysis project Ga0224511, IMG submission 169988) | Sediment microbial communities from San Francisco Bay, California, United States - SF_May12_sed_USGS_8_1 | ecosystem: Environmental > Aquatic > Marine > Sediment | place: USA... | reverse complement strand
ATTCCGATGGAGAAAATCTGGACGCCGACCTTGCGAAGCATGTTGGCCTCCATTGCCGTTGTTTCTGGTGTGATGGAAAGCCCATCTGTGAGAATGATTGCAATGCGGGCAACTGTATCCCGGTCTTCCACGTTTGGGCCGTAAAAGCCCTCCTCTCGCAGTTTACGCAACGCGTTGGCTGTGTCCGTTCCGCCACCAGCATACTTTGCGTTGTTTGAGTACGTCATGAACTGCTGCTTGGACACATTGTGATCAAGACGAATCAAGATGTCGGCGTCATCGCTAAACGTCATGAGGCCAACGCGCGTCTTGTTCGGGCTGACGTCAAGAATTTCAACGACGCCATGAATAAACTCCATCTCACGGGCAAAGTTCTCCGTGGTAATGCTGAAAGATGCGTCAATCACGAAGAAAATGTCGGCCGCCTTGCCGTCACAATCTGCAGACAAAATGCTTTGTATGATCATTTATAACATTACAAAAATGACAGACAACAAAGGATCACCAATTGAATTACAAATGTTGTATATGTTTGACAATGCATTACCCAAGCAACCGTTTAGTTCGTCGAATAATATATGTACCGCAATTTTATCAATTTGAATATAAATTCATCACTCCAAACATGATATTTATATTAATTAAATAACACCGGAAGCGACACGTACCCAGAATGAGAACTTCCTCCTTGGCCTTGAACTCCTGTAGTCCGGGGTCCGTCGTGTTGTCGTCTCCCCACACATCCTGCACCGTCGGCGAGGCTGGAAGGGCAAATGCCTTTTGTAAAATACACAGCAACAACATCACACAACAAAAGAAAAGCAAACATACAAATCCTTGTTCGACCTGTGAATAGTACCACAGTACGAATGCGTGACCTTTAGACCACCGAGCAAGATACAGACACAGCATATTTGATATATTATCAACTTTAAATAAAATAGACTCAAAGGCACGGTACATAATAACTTTTGAATTCTATTTTGGCAATGCCAAGGCTGCGATTCTGTTGATGCGAACAGACATTGCATTAATGGCACGGGCATAAAAACAAATAATTGAACAAAAACTCCAACGCAATTTGCCGCATTACTTCCTTGTTCTAATGCAACCCAATATTAACGCGCCGTTCTTCATAATGACAAAATAATGACCAAATAATGAGTAAAAACCCAGAAAATGTGAGCAATTTCGCTCCTACTTTTCACTGAAGACGACATTCATTTACAAATTTGAATGGGGAAAATGAGATTTTTAGAATTAAATAAAACAATCTGCATAAAAGAGAAGTACCGTAGTTTCTCAATAAGTTCCATGGCCGTTTTTTTTCTTTTAAAAATATTTTAAGTAAAAGCTAAAAAAACAACACATTTTTTATTAAAATTAAATCTTGTGGACTGATGATTTTGTCGTGAAAGGTGTCTTCAGCGGCGGGAACAAAATACAAACGTTTATCATTCTGTTTGACATTCAAAAAACTTCAACTGAGATACATGTATTTACAAAGTATTCAATACAAATATCAAATATTTACACTTTTGTACATTTAATATGTAACAATAAATGATGTGGCAATGACTCTAGAAGTTAATAATGTATTTAATTAATTAAAAGTCAATTTGACAAATTAAAACATTTAAGAGTATTTCATCGTTGCTGGACTGCATTAACGCAACCACGAACTTTTCATTTTGGAGTTTTTATGACAATTTCAAGGTAATACATCTAATAAGTGTAGGCGTAACACTAACAACATGTATGTGGTGTATTTTCTTTTATTGTAGAATTGCTGCTAACATGTTAACTTTAATCTGTATGTCATCTTGTATTCGAGAACAAAATTAGCGAGCCGCTTTTATGCATTCGTGCTAGAGATCGTTAAACATGGTTCTACATTTAGTTCATCTTTCTAGTCAGTGCTTATTCTACTGCTTAACTTCATTAGCACTTATTAAAAAAGAAATATTTGTTATACGAATGTTTATTTTCGCTTTAGCATAGTAACATGTATGGCATTTCTTTTTACCGCAGGACGTCAATTAGACATTAACAACCAATGCTAGAAAATGCATCTCAACATTTATGAGCGGTTATAGAAATACGGACAGTATACAAATTCTAAAAGCAAGCGCTCTTTCAAACGGCCAACAACACGTGTCCACCTACCGTCGCCACAGATGCGGTTCTCCATGGTTCGCTTGATGTAGGACATATTGGAGTACTTGTCGATGGAGAACAGGTACAGGCCGTCCGGGTCGCTGGCGATGCCGGCCAGCTCCTGATCGTCTCTCCTGAGGCCCACACTCACCGCGAACAGGTACGTGCCGTCACCGTGCAACTTCTGTGCCATCTCCTGTGTGAACCTGAACATAGCAATTGAAGACATCAATATGCTATTGTATTGGCTAGAACAGAACAGAACAGGTACGTTTCGTAAACATGCACATAGCGATAGCGATAGAAGACATCAATATGTTATTGTATTGTTTATAACAGAACAGAACAGAACAGAACAGAACAGAACAGGTACGTCCAGTCACCGTGCAGCTGCTTCTGTGTCATCTCCTGGGTGAACCTGCACATAGCAATTGAAGACATCAATATGCTATTGTATTGGCTAGAACAGAACAGAATAGAACAGAACAGGTAGGTTCCGTCACCGTGCATCCTCTGCGCCATCCCATGAGTGAACCTGCACGTAGCAATTGAATATAATAGTATGTTGTTATGTTGGCTAGAACAGAACAGAACAAAACAGAACAGAACAGAACCTGCACGTAGTAATAGAAGACATAAACATGTTATTGAACAGGTACGCCCAGTGCAGCCGCTGAGGTGCAAAAACTTAGAGATGTACTCTATCATCAAACGGATAGAAAGGAGAAGAAAATATTATTATTATTATTATTATTATTATTATTATTATTATTATTATTATTATTATCTTATGTTTACTTTGGCAACATCTTTTAGTCATTGTTCCCCTTGATAGCGTTATAAATGAGTAGATCTAATGACTATTATATTACTTGTAACTGAATGATGCTGCAATAAACATTATATTTTGTTTTGTGACAAAGTAAACCGTATTATAACTTTAAGTGTCTATATAAAGTTATTTAGAAAATCGGATCATAAATTACCATGTCTTTTGTGACATTCCATCAGTAACCACGACGACAATCTTCGTGGAGTTTGCACGTGCGCCCGCGCGTTCTCGCAATATGACGTCACGTGTGAAGGACAGCGCGTCTCCAGTGTTTGTCGTCTTCCCCTCGCCGTATTTAATGTTCGCCGTGGCTCTCATCATACGGGCTTTGTCTGTTATATTAAACATACACATAATAAATAATCTTTAAAACGTTAACATAACCGGTTACAGGTTTGCATTTCGTTCGACGAACATCCAACAATTGCAATGTACGGTGATTTAGATATACCTGTTTTAATATATTGTTATTGAATTTTGCTTTAACAAAAAAGAAACTAAAGCTGCACACGTTAATGAATATGCTACATTGTAAGTGGTAAAGGAAATCAAGTATCAGTTCGTATTAAAGTTCATAGATATAGATATTCTACTAAAACAAATGGTTAAGTTCATTTCAAACACACGCATACGTACATTCATTAAAATATGATTTGATCACGACATGACTTCTACGTCAATTTGTCCTTATATTTTTATTTTAGAAGCTGTCAGTTATTTGCACGTGTACGTTCACACAGTACTGGTTACCCGGAATTTGACTAAGCGTTCTAGAAAACGTGTGCATGTTTACTCTTCGAATTGGTATGGCGTTAAAAGGTTAAACAACGGAGTGAATGACCAAATACAATCAGTGAAATATCATACCGAAGAAGGTGTTGAGGTAGAATTTCGGCCAGACCATGTGGCCGTACGTCAACGCCGCGATCCGGGAGTCGTTGGGTCCCGGCCCCACGTTAAACGTCTCAATCACCTTCTCCATAAACGTCACCTGGTATTGAACGAAGTAAATGTTAACTGTGGTGCTGGTGGTGAGAAATTATATTTGTTCGGTTTTAGTGATTATGGGGTTATTGGTTCAACGACTTAATAATATATCATATATGGAATAAAACACAAACACTACGGTATCGTTGTTTTTTGTTGTTGTCGATGATGATGTTGTTGTTGTTGTTGTTGTTGTTGTTGTTGTTGTTGTTGTTGTTGTTGTTGTTGTTGTTGTTGTCAACAACGATAATGCTGTTTTAGCATGGTTTGGTGATGATGTGGATTGTGATGCCGCTGATTGTCATAAGCGTGGTTTTGGTAGCCGTTGTAATGTGTATATAGTGCATGACCAATTGTGGTAAATATAATGACAACTGTGTGTTTGTGTTCCCTGTAAAATGGATCACCTCAACGAAAGTCTCATAAAGTGATTCACCTCTCTGTAGAAGTCCGGCGGCCAGATGCTGTAGGACGAGTCGAGCACGAACGCCACATCTGCCGGCTCGATGCTGCACCCTGGAGAGGGACCATATTGTGTTGCAAAGGGAATTACAGTTTAATTTACCTTTAAGCCCATGTAAGCCATTTAATTTGTTTAGGATTTAAAGAAAACATATCCTATTTTTCTGTCAATTATAAGTAACTCGATATACATGTATAGAAAACCTAAGATATTTAGTCTACATGACAAAATAGGAAGATGTGAATGCGCAAACTGTGCATTTGACACGTGAGATCGACTGGCAAACCTTTGGCACTCTTATGGTAAAGACATATTACTCATATTGCAGCGATCTCCATCGTATCGCTTGTCGAGTATTTTGCATTTTGCGACATATTAAGGATAACTAGTGTTATTTTTTTCTTTATGTAAATAATAGTTCATGGTGTATTCCTATTGTATATAGATTTGGAATGTCCACCCTGAAGAGTAAACGCTATACTGACGTCGCTATTTCGACATTTTGAAACGGACCTTCTAAATATCTCGTGATTTTTAGACAAAGATAATTAAGAACTGGAGATTGGTCATGCTTTGTAATGTCTTAGTTAAATATTGAGAAAGGTACGTTCTGCTCTCCGCCCGTACAAGAAATCTTTGTCTTCCATAAAGCACGACCTAAGCCTGTTACCTAGCTTGCTGCACGCAAGGACGCTTTTTATTTTGCAAGAAAACAAGTTGTCTTAATATTAATATTGTAATAAAAAGCGGACATTCCTTTAATGCAACGGCTATTTCATATTTCAATTATGTCAGGCCAATCGGCATCAATCTTCAAGCAAGTTCAGAATAATGTCAAGTGACCAACGCTTAAAAAACTAGCATCATAAATGATCGTTATAGTTTTAATAAAGATGCATTTTGCAGTGTAGGCGTTTCTTTTGAGCACATCACCCATCTTCTATAGCGCATATCCGGACACTTTTGGTGCTCAACAGATGTTCAGTCACCGAACCCTTACATCAAACACCAGGTTATTAAAACCCTCTTGTTACAAGACCAGTCTCTTAACTTTTGATCTGTGGAATATGTAAAGACGAGTGTTAGATTAGCTACAGACCAATTCCAATTTGCAACAATATTTTCACGCCTACACATATTCTATTTTAATCTGATTCTATGATTTTTTTCACGTACGCCAACGCTTTAAAGCAGCTGTCCTCCAGATGCTCAAAAAAATAAAAAAAAATAAAAAAAAATATTAAAACTAACGAAACATACTGGTCAGGTTATGTTCAGTGGAGAAATCTATTATTACTGACCAATTATTTCAGTTGACAAATCGTTGGTAAAACATCGTTTTTCTTAGCATAATCTACTGCGTTACTAACGCAAAACCGTTATGTATAGTAGGAATATCCCGATGGCAGAAAAGCGAATTGTCTGTTTTCAAAGCAAAAAATTGAAAATATGTAGTTTCTTTTATTTCTAACAACTATTATATATATATGAAGATATATTTTGAAAAAAATGTAACTAATGATTTTTTAGTATATTCTGGAGGACAGCTGCTTTAATCTGCTTCTATGTTTATTTTCACGTACTCCAACGCTTTAAGAGCGTCTTTCTCCAGCTGTTTATAGCCACTTATTTATGTTTAAGTCTGTTGTTTTGAAGATGCCCATTGTTGAAGAACGGTGGTACTAGAGTGTCTATATTTGGTACCCACTAGCAGACCTACTTATCTCATTTTTTTTCATTATCATAATTGCTCGAAAGCTCACGTCGACATCGTGGTAACATTAACAGGAGAATGACCTTTGATATGATATTCGGTTTTTTGGGTCTTATTTGTGACAAATATGGAGAACAAACACAGCATTAACTTAGCAACAAAACTGTTACAACAAAATGCTATGCCTGACAAGTTTTGGCGTCATTTAAGCTTCTCAATACAATGTGGTCAACATTTAGTTAGTTAGTAGCAACAGTAAGTAAAATGCACCAGTCAAAAATACTTAGGCGGAATGAAAAAAAATATGTCTGGTTCCGGTGACCCGACCCTCCCTTTTGTCGACCCGACCCTAAACTTTTTTTCCATTTCAGTAAAACAAATGGTGCGAAACATTAGTACGAAAAAAGTGGGTAGGAAAATAAATAGTTGGTTGTCCACGGCTTTTATGTGCATTAAACCCCTCCGCCTTGCAGCTATGTATGTTACACTGTGCATGTTGCTTACAGTACATAAAAAGCTTAGTGTTGCACACATGGGAGACATAAATAATCACACAAACTATACATTGAAATAACGTCATTATATCCCCCCTCACTCATCATCAGTAAAAAAAAGAAATCCCTACCTACCCCACCTATATTTTTGGGGCATGTCAAAGAACCAGACATATTTTTTGGCCTTAGTATAAACTACCAAGAGAGATCAACACTCAAATATGTCTTATATAAATTGAATAGATGTTCAAACTTTTTAAGAAAAAAATGTTGTAAACAATGTAGATATGTCAAGTTACGGGCACCATCATAAATGGCGATTGATATTATTGATAATCAAATATTAATCTGACGTTGTCCATGCACAGCCTTTTGCACACCGACTGTAGAACCGTTTGCTAGTGAAATATTGTTATTGCCTGTTACATTAAATTTCTCTTCTTTAATAACACTGCGCTAACTTAGTCTTACACTATAATTGTATATATTTCCATTGTTCAATCAGAGCGCGCTAAATCATCTGATATGGAACCCAGCGTATTTTGATTCTTGACTGGACATGGTGTGCATATTGTGTCCAAATAATTGAATAAAAACTGATACAACACTTCAATAATGGTATCACGGGTAAAGTGGCTGTTTTATTATACATTGTACTTGCCTGATATATCGTTGGCATAAACAGTTTCAACGAGTTGCATGAGAACGGACAAAGCAAAATACATTTAGAGCGGACATGTCTGCTTACACCAATTTCAATTTAGTAAAGAACCATAACTCCACAACTCTAAATGCGAAACGCAGTTTCAGTTGATCTATCGACAGCCCGCCCCAAATGGCGTCTTGACGGACCACCTTTGTTGGGCCATCTATTGTATTCACTTGTCAATCATGCCTATGCAAATCGTTATCACCATCTTCTAGTCCGATAATTAGTCAGTAATATTATAATAGAGCGATATGGCTTTCATATTATAATAAGTATTCAGGCAAGCGATGCGTAAATCATGAAGACCAGGACAGGAGGGCGGGTTGTCGATAGGTCAATTACTATAATATATGACAGGTTCTATTGCAATAAAACACTACCTATACGTTAGGATACTTTTTCAAGAGAAATTGAAGCAGAGAGTGCACTTTTGGAAGCTGTGAAACACTATACGACCCGCTTCGATGTTCCTTGGCCCATTTCTCCGTCCATTTTACCACTATCCGCACACGGGGATTGGTAATTTCCTTTCGTTTGATATGTAAGAACGTCGCCACTCTTAGACATTATTATGTCTATGTCGCCAAGTAAACCAGTGGCGTAGCTTAACCGATTTTACGCGTACAGCCGTTAATTTGAAACCCTTTCAAATATACGTATGTTATGATTAATGGTACAGTTCAAATTTAAGATACCAAATCTGAAACAATGTTCTTACCTCTGCTGTTTTGTCCTCTGGAAGACGAGGCATACAACAGCACAATGCTCTGAAAAGAGGGGCATGTAAACTTGAATTAGCTTTTAGTTCATTGCTTGGAAGATTATGTTCATATACTTTTGGAATAATTAAATAATTAATTGGTTTATTACTCTTATTATAAAATATATTTTGCGTAAGAAAGCAGACCAAAGTAAGGGCTTAAAACGTGGTACATGATCATTCGTTTGAATGCATGAAAATACAATCATTTCATTTGAATCCACGCTAAACATTTTAAATACTGTAGGTACGACCCCCCTCTCTCACACACAGTGTCTGTTTATACTGTATTATAATATGTCGCTTAATGCAGAGTTTATAGTAATTGTAATGTGAAAGTTTTTTGTGTAGCCATAAGATGTTAAATGTCACGTGTAAACGCTTCGTTGTTAACGCCTTGCCAATGCCAACAGCGTAATCGAAAGGAGACACATTTATTAATTTAGATAATATGCTTTTAGGGATATCAACCGAATTTTAATAAAATTGAGCAATAATCATACGTACCACTAAATAGATAAAATCCATTTCACATATACGTGTCTTAGTACAAGTAAGTTAAAATTATGAATAAACGAATGCAGTTAAAGATAATATCGTACAACTCAGAAACTAGCACGAAAGGAAACTGAATGGAAGTCAAGCCGCAGGCCCGGCTACTTATAGGTCCCAATTAAGGAAAATAAGATCCGGAATTACAGCCAATTAAATACGATTGTTGTTCGTCGTATGACTCAAGTGATTCTTATGATCTAAGATTAAACGCATTCATAAATTGTATAATGTTGTCCGATTGGGTTAAAAGTTAAGTGAAAGTGGTTTAAAAGTGTTTTGTTTAAACTTTTAAGTTGTTGTCATATTGAACGCCCACACATAACGTGTTCAAAACAAACAAAAATCTTTTGATGACGATATTGTTGTTTGTCTTTTTACGCAGACGTTTCTCGGAGACAGGGAAGCAAAATTCATTAAAAAACATTTTACGTAGAAGTGAGTTATTTTGAAATCATAAACATTCAGCAGGGTTATGAAGTTCACGTTCGCAAATACACGTAATATACGTTTTAACTAACATGTAAACCATGTCATGATATACTGTAAGGCTAAATGAAAATAATTAAATATATAACATTATAATATAACACTCACCCTTACATGCTATATGAAAGTTATTAAAAATATATCATATAACATATCTTCGCCATAACTACGATTTATACTATACAGTGTACATGTACAAATGCACATTCACAGATAAAAGGATGAATACTCATAGATAAAAAGTATATACAAGTAAGAAGTTAATTACGAATACAAGTATAACAATAACCATTTATACAGGGCCGGTCTTAAACTAGTGTGTGGTGCCCCTCCAGCGACCCATGGCAATAAGGGTTGGGTTGGAAGGTATGAAAAATATTTTATTTTGTAAAAATATTCTATCAGTATATTTCAATGCTAACTGTTTATTTAATACGTTTGATACTTGGGCATAAGTATTTCAAATGCACAAAACTGTAAGTTAACTTTCTCGCAAAAGATATACATATTTAACGCTTTAATGCAGTTGTATAACATAGGTAGAGTTAGTTGTAGAAAACACAAACACAATGAATAAAATAATACACTTGTTAATAACGCATAGCACAATAAAGCGTTGCTATTAAATACGCGCGCATGGTATTAACAAATCAAAAGGAGCACACTGCACGCATTTGACCTTAAATTTAACTATTTTATAGCATACATGCACACACATTATCATACATCCTTAATAAATATAAACGCTGGCAACAGCTCATAGCACTACCGTTTTATTGTGTTGCGAGTCTGCGCGATCGCGGTCATTTTGTTCTCATACCTATTTTTATCTTTTGTTCCTGGAACAATAAATTAAAATATTATTTTGAAAACAGCAATAAAATATTTAGGGTCGCGGCCAATTGCATCGGGTCGGTCGCTGGAGGGGAAGCAAACACTATTTTTTGTAGCAGTGGCGGT
>Ga0224511_10005221_pt1 | contig 10118 bp, 6 predicted proteins | sample SF_May12_sed_USG_2_FD_169988 | JGI IMG/M metagenome (GOLD analysis project Ga0224511, IMG submission 169988) | Sediment microbial communities from San Francisco Bay, California, United States - SF_May12_sed_USGS_8_1 | ecosystem: Environmental > Aquatic > Marine > Sediment | place: USA... | reverse complement strand
CCTACACATATTAAAACTTGGCCTAGATATAATCAAAAGCAACATTTTGACCAAGTTCGAAAGGCACTTCGTGGACAACGTGGCCTCTAGAATGTTAACCATATGAATGTTCAACGTTGATGATGGAAGGCATATTACGAACACAACCTTGCATCATTAGCTCATCTTGGTAAAATTATGCTCAGGTATAGGCTAGTTCACACTGCCCCGGTGTATATTCCGGTGTACTGGTAGTTTGTGGCTGGTGGACCGGAAACCGGAAGGAATAGGGAAGATTCGTTAAGCCTAGTTCCCCGTGTCCGGGTATACAACCCTATGCGTCCCGGTTTGAATACCGGGACCAATCAGACGACAACAGTAGCGACGCCGGGACAGCGTGAACTAGGCCTACCTATCATGCCGGTTTACTACGGTTTCACCCAGTGGTGCTATGGTGGAGAGACGGATCATGCCGGAAGAGCTACAGTGATGTTCCAGATCTCCCCGGAATAAGACGGCATTGGTATTGTAAAGTCATGTCGTTATATACAATTACTATTTCAACACTGAACGAAACTAAACCTGCCTTTTTTGGGCCGAAAAGTCAGAAAAATAAAGATGTTCGACAAGTTTATCGTTACAATTTGTAAGAAAATTCCCTCGCTTCGATTTTTTCTACACAGTGTTTGAAAAAAGTACACCACCTATAGCGATGCCAATGGTATAAGTAGATCGAGAAAAGTGTTCTCTGGAACATGGGATAAGTGGCATAATTCATAATTTTGTCAAAAAAGAGAATTTGTTAAAACTTACTTTTTGTAAGCGCTACACCACCAAATTTGTTCGGCCGTTTACCACAACAAAGGTCACGTGATTCCCATGCGTGTATATAGGTACATGAAAATCGTATAAATGTTGATTGATCATCCAGCTCTAAATGTTTTTCATGTAACCTTTTAAATATCGCACCTGTATTGGGCGTCTGGAGACTCGGAAAAGGCTTGGGAACATCGTGTCTTATGCATGTTTGAATTGTATTGGCATTATATCATATTCACAATCAAACACACAACAATATGGATATGTCATGTCGTGACAGTAAAAAAGAAAGTATACAATTGAAGAAAAAACAAACACCATAAGGGCCTACACTGATTTACCCGAAACTGATAGGTTACAAAACAAAGTAATAGTTTGTTTTATTGTAATCAGCTTCGCATCTTTGAGTATGGCATGTCATGATATCCATTAGTTAGAAAGAGAAGACAATGCTGATCATTAATTTCACCTTATCCCATTGCAACATTATACGTTTGTCCTACTAACATACAGACCAACTGGCCTACAAGGAAAATGTACTTTTTTGTTTCGGATAAAAAAGTTTTGGAATACAAAACTTGTTTTTAAGAAGAAAAGAACTGTATAAGTTTTTATTATTCTAATTAACCCAAATCTTTTATGTACTGTTGTTAACACAGGAAAAGGTCTCGTATTTTGTGTTATATATCTACAGTATATTATATACTCCTGTGGTTGTTAACAACAAACAAAGCTTTTTACTTTTACTACTCTTCAGTAATATTTCATCATGCAAATCTTTTTGATTTTTTTTAATGTTTAATAAGTCTGTAAAATAAACCAAGCTCATAAAATTATTAAAAAATATTAATATTTACACATTTATTGTCTTATATATTTTAGATTTTTTCCACAACAAAGTTATACAATACAAGCAGCATTTATTTCACAAAATATAAAATTTTGATCTATTATTTTTAGCTTTGCAATGTGTTTTCGGAATGATATATCAACTATGAAGTAGGCAGTGAACAGACACAGGCCCAAAACAGTGTATAGTGAAAATATTTTTTTTTAGATTCTCATTCCTGCTTGCCCTGTTCATCTCTTCTCCTGCTTAGATGGTGATTGTCTAAGAAATAATTTAAGTTATAACTACTATTTTCCGTCGCAAAGCGTAATGTAAACAATTCGTGACGTCACGTAACCCGTTATTTCACTAACCGTAGCAGTAATAACCCACGGAAAGATTCCTTCTTGTTTCGATTGCCTCTGCAGTCAATGGTAGAATAGAGAATCTTACATTTATGTACTCACTAAATTAATTCTAACGGTTATATTGTTATACGTGTACTCCTTTTAATTGCTATTCTCGTAAATTATATTATTTGTAATAGATCTATGTACGATGTCAAATTTACTTTAAAGATTTTTCAGAAAAATGTTTTGTTTACTGAGCAAAATGTACAGTACCCACCAAAAGTCTGGAGACAACCTCTCATTTCCCATTACCTTCCATTCCAACTTGTCCTATCAAATTTAATGACTTCTATGTATGTTCAAACAATTTAATTTAACTGAATGTTCCAAAGCCAGGAACAACTGTAATTTTATAAAGGTTATCTATCTAACAATGAGTATACGGTTCACAGGCTCTTGAGAAAGTGTGGTTATTTTCAGTCCCATTACACCCAATGTTAATTTTGTGAAAACATATATGTTTCAAGAAATTCAGAAACATCAGGCATAACAAATACATTTTAAATAATTATAGTGTTTATTTCCATTAAAAATCAAATATAAATATTTTGACACAGGGATTTCATATCAAGTTTCACAAGAAGCAGTAAAAACTTACAAACCTAGTTAACTTGAATGGTATCATTTTGGAGTCCAATACATGTTATTAACCTGAAGCACAATGTTCTCGGAGATGTAAGCAACACGATATTGGGTAAGGCCGGTATTCCAGTCATACAGGAACGCGACATGAACGTTTAGCGTGAGCGTGAAACGTGAACGCGCGGCGTGAGTTTGCCATCTGTAATGGCATAATAATTTAATAGTAGACTTTTGTAATAACAACAGAACTGTCATAAGCATACTTGCAAAAACAACACGAACTAAAATTAACATTGTTTTGCAACTGGAAATATTTGATTTTAAGTGTACCCAGAAATGTTGAGTGAGTCAGCTATATTCTGCAACCCCTGTCTTTTATGTCTGTGTCCCTGTACTATTTTAGAGACTGTTCATACAGTACACTGAGTACAGGGTATCTGTGGTGAATTGAATTAGTTTCTCTGTTGCCTCTCGCATAGAAAGAATTCTTCTTATTTTTGTTCCTCGTCCGTGAATGCTGTGCGTAAACGTGAAAAATCGCTACATGTAGCGATCGGTTTCACGCTCGCGTTACACGGTCACACGTCATAAATTCGCGCTTCACGTTCACGTCGCGCTCACGTCGATAAGGAAAACATACAATAGAAAATCGTTTGTTTGTTATTTCACGTTCGCGCTTCACGTTCACGTTTCAAGTTCACGTATAGATGGAATACCGGCCTAAAGCTGAAGCTTTGTGATGCATGTGATGAATGCTCATTCTGGAGGCTATAGCACACAATTTTATTTAACAATTTACCACATGATGAGAAGAGTTTAATTCTTTATTACAGTGAACTCAACAGTTTCAGATCATCAACAATTCTGGGTCACCTTTAAAAAAACATACAAATGTACTTGTTTTTCCCAAATGATATATAGTCTTTCAATCTTTTGAATATCCTAAAACTTCCATTTAAAGCCATTATTTCAGCAAAACATGTACTTTTTACATGTGTAGATAATTTACCGCTGACAAATATTTAAAGTTTTTTATTTTGTCCAACTTATTTATGATATACCTGCTGATAATTTGACCTAGTTCACGTACAACTGTCAATCATAATCATTTATAACTGAACATGGTCAATTTTAATCCAGTAGATTAGGTTTTTCTACGCCCGAAGTTAAACTTCGGACTTATTATGGTATGGCGTTCGTCTGTCCGTCCGTTAGCCACATCATGTCCCCTCAATATCTTGAAAAATGTATGAGTGACAGACATTCTACTTGGTAGGAAGATTGATCATGGTCAGTAGATGACCTCTATAAATTTTGAGGTCACTAGGTCAAAGGTCAAAGTCACAGTACCATTTAATACAAAAACCATGTCCGCTCAATGTCTTGAAACGTTTTTGAGTGACAGTCATGGTACTTGGTAGGAAGATTGGTGATACTCAGTAGATGACCCCTATACATTTTTTGGTCAAGGTCACAGTAGCATTTATGCAAAAACTGTCTGCTCAATATCTTAAAATGTTTATGAGTGACAGTCATTGTACTTGGTAGGAAGACTGGTCACGGTCAGTAGATGAACATATGAATGCAGAGGTTAAACTCAAGTAAAGTTTTCACCACTAATTTATCGAACGGCTCATCCTTCGGGCGTATAATGCTCCGACAGTCCATGATACAAATTGAATTGTTATGGTGAAAATAAAAACATACATCAGTTTATCTTCTGTTTGAAAGATCAATTTTATGATGCTTATTTGAATTCCTTGTTCATTGTGCTTGTTTATTAACGGTATCAATACAAACATACATTTTTAATATTTGCAGTTGTCTTTAACTTTCATAAGTTTTTTTGTTTGATAGTAAAAACTTAGACATAGACATCCATTAAGAGTTTGTTGATTCTACTTTACTTTCTAGGCTATTCAACAGCTGATGGAAAATATTTTGGACAGAGCAAATTTCTACAAACTGGAGACCATCGCAATTCCTGCGTTTGGCACTGGCAAGTTAAGATACCCCCCTGATGTTGTCGCTGGGGCAATGTTTTCAAGTATTCAAAAGTTTCGCAACACGCATCGTGGAACTTGCCTTGAAACTGTTAAGTTTGTCGTCTTCCACAAGGACTCAATAGTAGTGAGAGTAGGTACCATTGCTTAGCTCAACTGGGCACAAAGTGCTCATGGTGGACAATTGTGACCGATCTTCGTCCGTCGTCACGGTAATTCCGTGACCTATTCATGCCACCTACAGAAACCATTTTAACAATTCTGCTTGAGGGTCACCCAATAATCATTTCAAAGCAGTTTTATTATCTGTGTGATTAATGTTGTTATGATTAAATATATAATTAAATGATAATGCATTATGTCTCCCCTTAAAAAATGGGGATGTGTATTGTTTTTTGCTTCAGTGTCTGTTTATCCATTCTGGTGGGAATTACAAATATCAAGTATGATGAGTAGATGTGCAATTCGCATGTTTGACCAAGGTTGTTCAAGGTCAATGTCATAGTTTAAGGTTAAACATACTATTGTGTCCGCTCTAAAAAAAGAACCCCTGGTTGGATTTACAAATAAGTCTGCACAAATATCGATGTTGATGAGTTGATATGCACTAAGTATGTTTGACCAAGGTCGGTTCAAAGTCATTGTTATAGTTCAAGGATAAACATTGTATGACTGTATAATGTGTCCGCTCTATAAATCTTGAAGGGTTGGTGACATTTTGAAATGAATTGGCACAAATGTAAACTACCATGAGACGATGTGCAGAGCGCATGTTTGATTAGGGTTAGGTCAAGGTCAGGGTGAAAGTTTAAGATCCAACGCACTATTGTGCACATTCTATATTTTTTTACCCCTGGTGGAATTTACAAATTACTCTGCACAAATGTCAAATATGATGAGTCGACGTGCAGTGCGTATGTTTGATCAAGGTCAGTTCAAGTTTAAGGTCTTAGTTTAATGTAAAACATTGTATGACTTAGGCCCTTTCACAAGTTCAATAACCCTGACTACCATTTTAACAAATTAACCCCTTTCCAATGTTGCAGCGGATGGGGTAAACATCTCTTACTGTAATTGCTCTATATTACGATTCCATCCGCCAGTAGATTTTTTTTCCATCTAGTGACATATGGGAAAAACATGATTGCTTTTGTTTCCGAAAGTACCTGTCTATTTGTAAACTAGATGTAGTTGAAAGAACGCACATCTAACTTGCCGAAAATCATTCAAGAAACATTTTAACGTCTTGTAATGTTTGTGTACATGAATATATATTGTGTTACCAAATTCTTGTTTTCGGTTTGGTTTGCACCGGAGGGGACTATAGGGTTGCCCTCTGTCCGTCTGTCTGTCCGTCCATCTGTCTTTTTAAGCTAGATACATGAAACTTGGTATGTGGATAAGTGGCAATGTGTCCATTAAGCACGTCATTTTTCCATCTGTTTCTCTGTCCATCCGCCCAGCTGTTCGTTGAAATCAGGATAATGTGATAACTTCAAAACTGTTTAAGCTAGGTGAAAAATGTGAGAATGTATAATATTTATGCTATGTACGAGTACATCAAACACCTGATCTTATGATAACTTTAAAGCTACTTGATGTAAGTGGCTTTGTGAACTACAAGATTTAAGGTGGAGACATCTGTATTGCTTGTGATATTATTAAATGCTTGTGTTTTTTATAGATTTACAAACAACTGGAGTATGACTTTGCGAAAGGTACTTTTTAGAGTTGATACATTAGTTAAAAATAAACTTGTTTCGCTATTTGTTTTTGTACAGCAATCATTGTAGAGTTATTGAAATAAAATATTTATCATTGTCTCAAAAATATTTTAAGAATTGTTAAGGTAAAAACATTCATGAAGCAATGTTGTCACTGTCTATTCATTATATTTTACAGGAGACCAAGAGGAAAAAAAGAAGCTTTCTTCGCAAGTAGAAGTTTTTATAAAAGGATATCAGTCAATTGTTGAAAAGGCAGTTGCGAAGATGCAATCTGAAGTAAGACTAGTCAAGGAAAGAAAGACTGAAGACTACCAAACAATAGCTTTAGGGCTGTCAGACTACGCCGCAATCTGTAAATGCTACGGAGATCAAATAAGAAAGTGGCAAGAAAGTGTCAACATAAAATATAATTCCGACACAAGATCAGTTGAAGTACGAGGTACACGAAATGAGGTGCATTCGTGTATTGAAGAAATAACTGCTTGTTTCCACGCTTTAAAAGAAATGAATCAGCGGCGAATTTCAAAGAATGAACCAAATCTAGACCAAATAGTGGATATTGCAAAATCCAATCCTCATGTGTGTATGGTAAATGATGACTTTAACAATTCCATTGACATATATGCAAATTCTCCGGATGACCTGACAGAAATCGACAAAATCCTTCATCACACGAAAGGTCCTGAGGGTCAAACAGAATCAGCAACCGCTTGTAGTGCAGTTCAAACCAATCAAATTGCTAAACGCACGCCGCAGTGCCCTTCAGCGACATATCATGTGAAAGGATTAACTGTTCATTGTTACCAAGCGGACATCTTGAAAATACAAGTTCAATGTATTGTGAATGCAGCAAACAAAGACTTAGACCATGGTGGAGGAATCGCACTTGCAATATCATCAGCGGCTGGGAAAAGGTTTCAGGACGCCTGTACACAGTTTGTCCGAAATAGTAAGTTTTCGTATATAACGTCTTTCATTTGTATTCAGAAGTATGGCAGTTTTTGTGCTGATTTTATCAGTGATTAGCTGTGTACGTTGGTAACTGAGGAAAAAAAGAATATAGGTTGTGATATTTTCGTATAATTTTAAAGGGATCAAAAAAGATTTTTAATAATTTCTCAAGCCATAACTTTTTAAACTGGTAAAAAGCCTTATGTTGTTCTATATATTCATGGAACATACACTATTTTATATGCCATTTCTTATTTACTGCAACATGTTGGTACTTCCAGAAGGAGGTCCCTTGAAGGTCAGTGAGGTGGTTGAAACAGAGCGCGGAGACCTTCCATTCCGCGTTCTACACGCTGTTGGCCCTCGTTGGTGGGACTACGACACGTCTCAGACAGATCAGATAGAACGATGCCTTGTTGATTTGAAGAATACTGTTTGCAAGTGTTTCTGGAAAGCAGATGAATTACGAATCGAATCTATAGGCGTTCCTAGTATTAGTTCGGGTAATACATTAACAACAGTATATTATTAATAGAAATCAATAAATATTATTTTATTAAGAGTTATATAATATTTCACGATATCCATTGGAATAAACGCGTATAGTTTTTTTCTTCAATCTTTTGATTATTGACTATTTTAGCTCACCTGAGAACTAAGATCTCAGGGTGAGCTATTGTGACCGGCCTTTGTCCGTCGTCGTCCGTCGTCCGTCAACTTTTTTACTTTAACATCTTCTCCTCTGAAACCACTCATTGGATTTTGACCAAACTTCACAGGAATGATTCCTAGGTGCTCCTCTACCACAATTGTTTAAACCGTTCCAGTTGGTTGCATAAGTAAGTCACGGGGTCAAAAATTAGGTTTTCAAAATGCAATTTTTAAAATTCTTCTCTGAAACTACAAAGCCCAGAGCTTTCATATTTGGTATATAACATCATCTAGAGGTCCTCTACCAATATTTGGTGGACAACATTAGTGTTCCACTGTAAATGGCTCCACTGTGACCCTTGACCATTTCCTCAGGTGAGTGACCTAGGGCCCTTTGGGCCCTCTTTATTACATTTGTTACTGTACTTCTTTTCCTAACAAATACAAGGCATGCTTTTATATTTTCTCTCAGGTATATTTGCTGTTCCAAAGGAATTATGCGCTTTGCAATACGTGAAAGCTTTGAAGTCATTTATTGACCACCGTGGGGGGCTACGAGAAATACACTTTGTGGACACAGACGACAACATGGTAAGATTAATTCAATACGTATTTGACAAAGTGTTGGAACGTGGTGAAGAATTTCAACCGTGCATCGCTGACTATGTCGAAAAACGAAAGGACAACAGACGGGTGCCTCAATCTAAAACATCAGATCCCGAGGTTGGTGGTAAAATTAGAGAAAGCGTTCTTCCAAAACTTGGATTGGATGGCGAGTGTTCTGGCAAAATCGTGTATAATGTCACAACATTTGTGACAGTTACACCAGTACATACAGACCTTGTTAAAATGCAAGACGTTGATGTTGCCGTTTGCAGCGAAGATAGAATAGGTTCATCGCGTGGATCGATAGCTAAAAGATTTGCTGAAGAAGGTGGCGCTAAATACAAGAAGGCTAAAAGAGACAAGTTCTTGAACAAGGATGTTGTTATCGGGAGTGTGATAACAACGGTTGGTGGCGACAACAGTTTTAAACATATATGCCACGTTGTTGTCGAAGGTATCAATGCTGAAAATCTTGAGATAGCGTATGAAAAAATATTCGTCAAAGTCAAGAAATTGAAGGCTCGATCAATCGCCTTCCCCCTTCTTGCAACAGGTAATAAATACGTATTATAAGAATTATGTCTCCCCCCTCTGGGGGAGACATATTGTTTTTGCCTTGTCCGTCTGTCCGTCTGTCACACTTCGTTTCCGCTCAATAACTCGAGTACCCTTTGACCCAGAGCCTTCAAACTTCATAGGGTAATAGCCCTTATTGAGTAGAAGACCCGTATTGATTTTGGGGTCAGTAGGTCAAAGGTCAAGGTCACAGTGACCCAAAGAGTGAAATCCGTTTCCGCTCAATAACTCGAGTACCCTTTGACCCAGAGCCTTCAAACTTCATGGGGTGATAGCCCTTATTTAGTAAAAGACCCATATTGATTTTGGGGTCAGTAGGTCAAAGGTCAAGGTCACAGTGACCAGAAGAGTGAAAACCGTTTCCGCTCAATAACTTGAGTACCCTTTGAGCCAGAGCCTTTAAACATCATAGGGTGATAGCTCTTATTGAGTTGAAGAACCCTAATGATTTTGGGGTCAGTAGGTTAAAGTTCAAGGTCACAGTGACCCGAAGAGTGAAATCCGTTTCCGCTCAATAACTCGAGTACCCTTTAACCCAGAGCCTTCAAAGGTCATAGAATGATAGCCCTTTTTAGCTCACCTGAGCACAAAGTGCTCAGGGTGAGCTATTGTGATCGGTCTTTGTCCGTCGTCCGTCGTCGTGCGTCGTCCGTCGTGCGTCGTCCGTCGTGCGTCGTACGTAAACTTTTTTACTTAAACATCTTCTCCTCTGAAACCGCTCATTGGATTTTGACCAAACTTCACAGGAATGATCCTTGGGTGGTCCCCTACCAAAGTTATTCAAATGGTTCTGATTGGTTGCATAAATAGGTCACGGGGTCAAAAAATAGGTTTTCAAAATGCAATTTTCAAAAATCATCTTGTCTGAAACTACAAGGCCCAGAGCTTTTATATTTGGTATATAGCATCATCTAGAGGTCCTCTACCAAAGTTGTTCAAATTATGCCCCTGGGGTCAAAATTGAACCCGCCCCGGGGGTCACAAT
>Ga0224511_10005220_pt1 | contig 10118 bp, 4 predicted proteins | sample SF_May12_sed_USG_2_FD_169988 | JGI IMG/M metagenome (GOLD analysis project Ga0224511, IMG submission 169988) | Sediment microbial communities from San Francisco Bay, California, United States - SF_May12_sed_USGS_8_1 | ecosystem: Environmental > Aquatic > Marine > Sediment | place: USA... | reverse complement strand
CATAAGTAGGTCACGGGGTTAAAAAATAGGTTTTTAAAATGCAACTTTCAAAAATCTTCTTGTCTTTAACTACAAGGCCCAGAGCTTTCATATTTGGTATATAATAACATCATCTAGAAGTTCTCTACCAATATTTGGTTATAACAATTAAATGGCTTCACCTTGACCCTTGACCTTTTCCTCAGGTGAGCGGCCTAGGGCCCTTTGGGCCCTCTTGTTGCTTATTTTATTAATAATAATGTTCATGATTTGACAAGCTATTTGTGAACTTGTTTATGAGCTGCCCAATTAGTAGGAGTCAATGGCCAAATAAGTGTGCAGTGCAAAACATAGTGTGATATAGACAAAACTCAAATAAGTAGGTAAGAGGTTCAAGGTCTGTGAGTATGTGAAATGATTAAACATAAAATGGACTCATGTTTAGACAATCCTAATGACACTTATAAAAAGTTTTCATTAACTCTGAATAAACTCTGTTGCACATATTTAGTGTAATTTAGATGTAGCTCAAGTGTCCACTGTTTCTATAAAACATGTTTTTGCTTGTAATTTGCCTAAGTAGAAGGATCATAAAAATGTTGTGTTGTTGCAATTAGATAAGTCAAGAGGGCTAATCATTGTGTGAGCATTTTATTTTGAAAATATGACTTATTTTGTGTTTAAACCCGGATCATAAGCATTGAACTAGTTCTTGTATAGCATTGTTTGTATTCAGTTAGGCACCAATGTTTGTCTTAAATCTAGGCCAACATTGTGTGGGTAAACGTGAGTGTAAAATTGATTCTTATATGATGTTTGACCAGTGTGTTAAAGCTGTCTAATAGATTTAAGGTGAAAGAAAAGTCACATTTTTCACTTCTATTTGATAAAAGCCCCAATTACTTTTTTGTGGGTGTGGGTTGGTGGATGGGTATGTGTGTGGAAGAGGGAGGGTGGGGGGGGGGGGCAACAATGTGCATGTTGCTATCCATTTCAGCGTGGCACATGTCTGACTGAATGAAAAAGTTCAGAAAATAACTGTTTTTATGTCATAGTTTCCTGAAAATAACATGGCCAAATTTACATATACTAGTATCATAAACAGGTTTCTAATGTATGTTTTGCCCATGTTTCAGGGGTCAGGCTCTCACGACAGAAGGCAGCATGACCAACAAGATCGTGATTAAGGCCACCAATGAGCTGTTCGAGACGACCAGGGAGCGGGTCACACAAGCTGAGGTCGACCTAAAGAAAGTCTCGTAAGTAGCTGCAGCTGCTGGCCTTCTCTCACTTGATAACATGCCCACACAAAATTAAATGTTCCACTTTTTATGAATCCAGATAACCTTAGAAAACGACATGTACAGTGTTTATCAGTTTGAACCATCCCACTTATTTTTTTATCAATTGTGTTATTGTGAAAGAATGTGAAAGGTAAGCTAAGGTGACATTTTCACTGTAATGTGGTTTACCACAGTTCACTTAGGTATAAGCAATCAAAATTAAGCTTTAACTCCTTAGAATTGCACATTTTTCATAAAGTTTTATTTGTGTATTTTAGATCCTCAGCAGGAAAATTGTTTTGATGTTATCAGATAGGTTAGCTGTATTTTTTGGACAGCTTTATTAGGTCGTATTGTACAAAGTTAAACTTAAATCACCAACTTTGCATTTCTTTTGGCAAATATGTGTAGTTGTATAAGTTTATTAAATTTAGATAAGACTTGACAAAGCAAAAGTTTATGAACTTGTGTGTCACAGTGCAATGTTTCCGTGAATCAAGTGTAACAATAGTGGAAGTAGCAATTAACAACATTTTCCCTTTGTATGACATAAAAGGTTAAAATGAGATATTACATTTTAGCTAATTTGACACTAAATTGATTCAGATGATGGTAAATGTTGAACCAGCAAATACAGAAGACGGCATTGAAAAGTTTATGTTGTAACCAATTAGGTTTACAAATCAACAACTTTTGAATATTAACTATTATTAATTGTGCTCCCTGTTGGCCATGTTAAAGTTTCCATGTTTTTAAAACGCCACTTATGTATGGTATTTTCACCATAGTGCGTTGTTGTTGTAAGTTTACTTGGGTATTCAAATGTCATCTTCCTCACCAGCCTTCAACTATTAAAGGGCACACCATAAAGTACATGATGCTGTTGTTTATGTGAGTGTTGATGTAAGTTACTGACATCAGGGTCAGTTAACACGTTTCACTTGAAATGGGAAACCACATACCTTATGAATACCAATTATGACTGTTGACTTATGAGGATTTTTTTCTTGGAATTTTAGAACAAAAGTGATAAAGCAGAGTGGCCCGCACATCAGTAAGAAGCGCACAACTGTGATACGCAACTCCCAGCCTCCCCAGGCGGCCCCTCGCGTGCCAATCCCCCAGCCAGCCCGACCAAAGCCTCCGTCTGCCCCACCTTCCAACTTCACGAAGCGCCCGTCGCCATCGTACGCGAGCCAGGGTCATGCCGTGTCCCCGCACAACCCCACGTCTGCCAAGGCTTCGTCGCCAGGGCCCATTTCCCACCATCCGAGTGGTCAGACGACTCGCACTGTGGGCAACCCTGCCGTTGTGGCTTTACCGTACAGGTACAGATAATTATACACTCCTTATGATGTTGTCAGTCATTTGATTCAACAGTGTATCTCTTGTACCAGTGGTCAGGTTCTGTTCTAGCACGTTTTATTGATAAGAGTGACATTTGCTGTGCACTGTGGTTCTGTTGCACTTTTAAGCTTTCTTAACTACATACCAGACGAGAACAAATTTAGCATCAAGTTTTGCAGTGTATAAGATAATGACAATTTGTAAACAACACTTTAATTTTGGCAAACAATAGATTATGAGTTGTTAGCCATTTCTTTGATATATTGAATACAACATGAAAAAGAAGATAAAATAATAAAATTGTTATTTCTTAGTATTACAGAATATAGTTACATCTGTGTTTTTTGCAGGGATCGCATCATACACTTGTTGGCAATTCGATCCTACAAGCGACCAGAACTCCTTATTCGACTTAGAAAAGGTATATAGACCAGTGTACATACTTAGAGATTTATTATCCCCATGGGCCTTAATAAAACACTTCTTTGATTCTCTTGCATTAACCCAGCATTGGCCATCGGGGGTTGATTTGTATTCTTTTAATAGGATAAAATTCAATATCTACACATGAATAGACTTCAAAATCCAAAAGAAAAAATATTGAAATATTGCAAATAAAATATATTGGGTTCCAGGCAATTCTGATAGATAGATTTGTAAAAAGAAAACACAAGCACACTTTGAATTATAGACTCACTATTTGCTTGTTATTCAAATTTTATGTGGTTCCAAAAGTGTCATGTAAGGTGAGGTGAACATTCACCGTGAGTGCAGCCATACTAAGGTTGTTGATAGTGAATGTTGAATCTAGTACTCTTACATTGTTGATAGTGAATGTTGAATCTAGTACTCTTACATTGTTAAAAGTGAATGTTGAATCTAGTACTCCAACAGTGGTGAAGGTTGTTAACACTTGTAATGAATTGCAGTAAGGCACAGTTCTTCATCCTCGATATACGACCTGTGATCATAAGCTTCATGCCTCCACATCTTCCTTCTCCACAGTTCACATATCCATCTGTTACCAAACGTTTGTGTCACGTGTAACACGAAAAGTTAAAGTGCTTTGAGTTCTTTTGTTTATGTTTCAGATGTAGATTATGTAGTATTGTTCTCGTGCAATAATGTTGTATAATTCTGAAAATATTGTATTATAATACTAAATACAGTGGCGGCTCCAGGATTCGACCCTAGGGGGGGCGTGGGGGGGAGTAGAAAATCATTGAAAGTGTTGATGTGTTGAAGTAAAAGTCAATTTTTAGCGTGTTTTGGCCATATTTCTATTAAAATTAGACTTTAAATGAATCACAAGCGAAGCGAGCGACCAAAAAAATTAGAAAAAATAGCGTTTTGGGCATAAAAAATCATAGGTCCGCGGCCGTTAGGGGGGGGCGCGTGCCGGGGCGCCCCCCCCCCCCCCCCCCCTGGATCCGCTAGTGAAATAGACAATGTGCTTTGTACAAGTCAACCACATTATTTCTTTATATGTTAGGAAAACACTACCATGACCATAATGCTATTTACACAAACTTTGCATTTAAGAACCACATATAAATCATAACGACAAATGGTCACGTTTCTTGTCTAAGGGTAGACTCGTAAGGAATTCTGCTTGAATGGTGGTTAATCACAAGGCCACAGTAAGATGCAGATTTTATTACTTGCCTGACATTTAACTCCACATATTTGTATTAATGTTATAGCTTAGTGATCTATATATAGCATAATCCTATGTCAATACTGTGTATTTTGCCAGTAATAGTCTTACTGCCATTGCTGATCTTTTCATGTATATAAAAATAGAAGTCACATTGGTATTAAATAAATGTCAGATGCAGACCTTGTGTATTTTTAATACATTTGTTCACATGCAACAAAGAATAGTTTTGTAGTAAATCATGTCCGCTTTAACATGAAAAACTGACAGGTTCAATGTACTCTTCATACACATTTAAATATTACAAAAGAGAAAATTGTTGATAAATTATGGCCCTAAGTTTTGGATATATTTATTAACATTGTAATTTCATGACACTGAATCTGTAAAATGGCTTTACTATGGATCTCATGATCGTCTGTGCTCATGACCTAGTGGTGTGAATGTTGACTACACACTGGGACATCAGTCAGCTTAGTACACACATGATGTACTGATTAGTTTGTAGTTGTTTTTATTAAGTGAATTCTATATTAATGTTATTGGCCATAGTATGTTATCAGTACAATTGTTAATCTGTTCTAAACTGTAAGCTAATGTAATATTTGTTATCTATTATTATTGTGGCTATTGTGTATCAAGATACAAGGTTTGCATATTTAAGGATTCATTAAGATACACTCAGTTGAAGTTATATTGCCAATATAGAAACTTTGATGGATAGAGATATCACATTCTCAGTATTTTAACCAGCAATTGGTTGAACACTTTTTTAATCCATTTAGCTTTGTCAGATTTTAACGGCAATATCTCCTAAATAAATGTAAAAATAATATCTGTAATTAACATACATCATTATGATATAGGACAGACATGGTAAAGCTATTTACATTCTGTCAGGCCATGATGATTTATCACAATGTTTGCCTTGAGTGGTACCATCAGTGTTTCATATGTCATGAATATTTGGCCTGCAGGGCTTTTCAATGACTGAGGGCCCTGGGAACAACAACAGTTGGCTATATGTGGCCATACACGGCTGTATACTCTGTCACTATCTGCCTCTGAGTGCTACAATGTTTGCTCTTGGTCTTGTATTGTCCATCCACAATTGTGAACAGCTCCTGTCAAAGTACCACACATTGTTAACACAGCCTTGTTAATTAGTTGCTCCTCTGCCCTGGGGCGGTTGTTGGTTGTGGTTGGGGAGTGAGCCAGTACATCCTTACTTACTTCCGGTATGCACTGGTGTCACAGCTCAATCAGCTCAATATTTAGCTGATTCAGTGAAAAATTATTGAAAATGTGTGCAGATATCTCGTCTTCTCTGACAAATTTGCCTTTAGGACTAAGCCAGATATGAACAGGTGTAAATTGTAAGGTCTTGTTGATAAGGGCTGGTGGAAGGAAGCAGTTTTTAATGTAACCTCTTGTACGTGCTGTATAATCCTGTGTTCCTTTCTTGACATTATGTCACAGCTTTTGTTGGTGGCTATATACTTAAAAAATTTGATCCATACTTCAGTCAACTAGAGTGTTATATGAGGTCTCACACTGTAGGACTGACCTGTTATAACCAATTGCTTCTATACACTTTGACTGGTCATTAGGTAATGTTTGGTCAAAATTTAGAAACAGTTTTAAGCTTGACTATTTAAAGAATATGTAGGGCTTCTTTGTGCACTTTTTTGTCAGCGTCCCTGTTGGCTCCGTCGTTAAGAAGTTTTATGGAAGTTGTCATGTTCTCAAATAGTGTTACAGCAATAAAACTTCATACACTTGTTGTGCTGCAATATTTGATAATCTTGATATGCCCATTGACCAAGTTATGCCTCATCATAGTAAAGAAGTTTCATGAAGTAAGATTTCTTAGCCCCACCTTTGCTATCACATTTTTCTTTTATCATAAATTAAACCCCAGTATTTAGGGTCACTGACAAGGCAGTGATAGTTGAGCAAGTTGTCCTGTGACTGCTCTTGTTATAATTCTGTCTGAAAAATATTCTGACCTAATTGGACATGGTAAAAAAAACTAAATCAACCTTAGGCTATATTTCCCTTAATTAATCACAAGCATAAATGTCTGATTAATATGTTTATTTGTATTTTGGTGTGATATTACTAGGGGTTATATATGGTTATGACCTACTGTTCACTGAGTGTATAGACCTGTTATGTAATAACCACATTTACTGACAAGTTATGTCACAACTGTCACTGCATTGCGTAAATGATGAAAACACATTAAACAACAAATTGAAACCAATAAAATCTCGGCCAATACTGTCGTTATTACATGACATGTGCATGCATTATCATGCATCATCTGACAGTGTGCAGCTTATCATGCAATCAGCTTAGACATTCAAGCTGTGTATCCCTCATTTTATGTTCAGTTTCACTTTCATCTAGTATTTGTCGGTAGTTTTTGTGTTTAGAAGATGACACAGTCATGGTGTTGGTTAGATCAATATTTAAACCTGAATTGTCACCTCAACAGCATCCATTAAGTTGTGTTGTTATTTTCAAGGAAGTGGGGCATATTGAACGCTCATGATGTGATGTCATGGTATTTCCAAGTATCTGTCATGTATTTTGAATTGGTGTGAATATTATGTTGTGGTTAATGTATATGGGATTCCTGGATTTCATATTATGAAGTCATAAAAGGGCAATTAAATTTCAAATGACTTGGTTGTCTATCTAGTTAATTTCATACAACAATCAATTAAATGAATGATGACTTTGTGCATGAAAGAAGTAGTTTAAATAAATATTGTCAATCCAATCAAATCCTTGTAAAGGGAGTAATAACATTAAATTAAGTGTTACAACCGTTCAGTGATTTGATTTTTAAAATAAGGAATTTAATAAGAAATCATTAAAAATGAACCCTGACACTAGAATTTTTATCGATTTTGTTGACTTATGAACTTAATAAGAACTATTGATTATTCCATGATATTTCGAACTATCCAAGTTGCTATGTTAAGGGGTGGTCACATCTACGATATTGCACTTAGTTACACATAGTCTGCTTTGAACGTACTAACGCAGAAGTACATGTACTTAAACGTAGACTTACTACAGATAACAAGGGTTGAAGTACATGAAAATACTGACCTTCTTATGTGTTAATTTAAATAACGCCAAATAATTTCAGTTTTTCGCGTACTTATGTCAACTACTGTTTCAAATACATAAGGTAAAAGCTACATCTAACATTTGAATAACACACTTGGTCAATTTGTATGAAATCAATTAAAATACTCATTTTAAATGTAGCTTGCCCGTAGTAAACCGTAGTGTTACCCATAGTCTAGCCGTAGGAATTATAGTTTGCATGTATATTCACCACGGCTTAATACGGGAATGGTACGTTTAAGTATGGCGAACTACGTTCGAACTATGGTAACAGTACGTCTATTCAGTCGTAGTTGTCTGTCGCCAGTTTTTGAACAAGTCCAAAACTATTAATCTTTCTACGGTCAAATTATTCATTCGAAGTACGGTGGTTACTACATTTAACTACGGTTAACTACGGTTTAGTACGATTGGTACGTTTAAGTACATTCTACTACGTTCATCTAGGGTAAAATCACACTACGGCTTACTATGGCTAGTGTGACCAAGCCTTTAAACATGGGCATTTCTCCACAGTGTTCTGGGCTTTTAACCTTTCATAGATTTGACAAAAGTCACACTCATTCTGTATGAATGTATGAATACAACAGATGTCAGACCATTTCCATTGTTTTAACTTTCAGATGGAGAGAACAAAAAAGACAAAGATCAACTGGGTACACTCCTCAATCAGGTGGCCATATCCAAAGACAATGTGTTCAGCTTGGCCAAGCATATGTACCAGGAAGTCAGAACGGACTGGCCCGGCTATTCCGACGATGACAGACAAATACTGAAAAAGTAAGCTTACGTGGTTGACAGGAGTCTTTTAAATTAATGGCACATACACAATAAGGTTTCCAGAATGAACAAAGACCTAAGGTCTATCAGTCAATCTTGACAGCAGGCAAAGACATTGTAATTGTACAGACATGTGAGCAAATTACCTTCACGTTTACTCCTGTAGTAGTGTGAATATATTTGCTTAGTCGGAACACCATCTTGAACTCGTACAATCAATGATCTTGCCTTCTTGTCATGTATTGTTAAATTATATTGCTCTCCATTTATATTTTGCCACTCAGTAGTACTTATTCCCATGTTTACATTGAGTATTTAAACAGAAGAGTGTCCTTCCTGGCTCTTTGTATGCAGATGATTTTCTGTGACATTTAACATATTTCTTGGAACATATATTTTTGTTTGTCAGTTATTTACTTTTGATGGTTGTGTAAATACCAATGTAAATCTTCACATGATGTATTGAGCTTGACTATGCAGACAATAAGAGAAGCTATTTTGGTCTCTGTTGCCCTTTAGTAAGCATCTTTATTTGTGTCTGCGTCTGCTTTTTGTTTGTAGAAATTTAATGGAAACTAAACAACTCTTCTAAAAAGGTTAAAATAACACAACTTGAAGACTGTTTCTATTTTATGAAACATAAATACCCATTTGCCGCAATCCTGTCAGGAAGGGGAATTGGGAGTACATCGTTCTTGTTACGTAGATGACATGCCTCACTGGTAAGCCATCTAACCCCCAGCATGTGTACTTGTTGCCATGGTAACCAACCTATCTGTGCCCTGCAGGAAGCTAGCGAGCCTGTCGTCGGTGTCACCGTCAGCGTCCCCGGCCAACCGCAGTCCCGACAGCCAGACGTGCAACACGAGCCAGCAGGTCCAGCAGGTAGGAACCTCTCCAAAGAACAAAAACAGGAACACGCAGGAATATACAATCAATAATAGACAATACAATTATTGTGTCTATCACTCAGATATTTGTGTGCTTTGTGGACTTCTTAGTGAATCTCAACACTTACAACAGAGACAGCTTGTGAAAACTACTTTGTTAACTGAATGTTTTTCTGTTTAGCCTTGAGCATTGTATATTCATGTGTGTAGTCCTGTGATTGCTCCTGATTTTGTTTACCTTTGATCTTGATTCTAAATTAGGGTTGAGATATAAATAAAATACTAAATTAAATATTACTTAAAATAGCTTTTGGTATGATAACAAATTGAAAGCTAAACAATTCCCTTTTCAATTTTAGAATCTTTGCTATGAATTAACCTATGGATTACAAAAATCTATATTAATCAACTTTACTTTTCGATTTACTGCTTGATGGCAATTACAGACTCACCATAATTTAAAACACAAGAGTTAATAACATAACTTGTGTGTCTATTCATTATGCCATCAACTGTGATCAGGTCACGGAGAAGAAGCCAGAGTCACTGAAGCGCGGCCTGGAAGATCCCCATCGCTCAACCCACCATAGCTCAAAGAAGATCCGCATCTCTCACTGTGCCAAGCCGACCACGGCTGACCGCAAGGAGGACAGGCTTCACCATAGCAGCAATGGCGTTTCTTCCACCACTGACATATCCGACAAGAAGGAGAATATTGATGGTGAGTGTCACTGTCAAATCATCATCTTCTGCTACTTAGGCAATTATTATAAAAAAAACTTTGGTTGTCTATTTAGACTTTCAAGATTTTGCCATAGTACATTGAAAGCCTTGGTTTGAAAAAACAAAACAAGGATGTGTTTATTTAAACTGAAACAGATTATTCAGAATGCCTTTATTATGATTTCAGACACAGTAGATTCTACTTCTGACATCCCAGAATATATGAGGTAAGCTCTATTTCTTAAAAGTCAATCTTTCTATTGGTAAATGGCTCAGTATCATTTGTCAGCCATTTTAATTCAATGTTTTTTATTA
>Ga0224511_10005219_pt1 | contig 10118 bp, 5 predicted proteins | sample SF_May12_sed_USG_2_FD_169988 | JGI IMG/M metagenome (GOLD analysis project Ga0224511, IMG submission 169988) | Sediment microbial communities from San Francisco Bay, California, United States - SF_May12_sed_USGS_8_1 | ecosystem: Environmental > Aquatic > Marine > Sediment | place: USA... | reverse complement strand
TGAATCGCGAGCGAAGCGAGCGACGATAAAATTGAGAAAAATTGGCGTTTTGGGCATAAAAAAAATCAAAGGTCCGCGGCCGTTAGGGGGGGGGGGCGCGCCGGGTGCGCCCCCCCTGGATATGCTAGTGATAGTTGACTTATAAATATCATGAAAACATATTTAAAAAGATAAAAAAATGCATGAAAACTTATGTAAATCTTTTTTTCTGTCCCATGGAAAAGAAAATGTTCCCCCCCAAATATTGAATGGTGTTTTGGAAAATGTCATGGTTTGTGCACACTTATCTTCCAAACAAGCACATGGCACTAAAAGTTTATACTACATCACGCTGTTATTAAGACTTTTTCGAATATTGTATTGTTTATGTCCAAAGTGTGCTCTGTGGGCTTAAAATTGCATACACGTGTACGCGTGTCTATTTAATGTCTATGTGCGCACACGTGCGTGTGTGTGTGTGCATGCAGTTTGGGCCATTTTGTCTCATAATTAATTAAAATAAGGTTTGCTAACTAGATAAAATGTATGGCATAAATCGTTTATAGCCACGAGTAATAAATGAAAGTATCGAGTGGAGGTCTATAATACAATGTAACTAGTAATGATCTCAGCGACAAAACTCCTTTTTAGGAACAAGAAATACTTATATACGCAAGTATGTGTTTCTAGTCTCTTGACAATGTCTGAATTTAACATGTTTCATCATGGCAAAAACATGATTCAGTTTTACGTTAAAATCGTTTTTTGTATTGTAATACTGTCGGCAGCCGCATACACTTTGTCCACGAAAGACGACAAACGCACTCTGATTGAACTGTGATTACAATTTTTACTATAGTGATAAATTACACAAAGTTGTTCCTAGAAGAAAAAACACACCATACTATTTTTAATATAGTGACAAATTACACAAAGATGTTCCTAGAAGAAAAAAAACACCAACAGAAAGCTATTTATGTAGAACCTTTCCTAGGTGAGTCTAAAAGTGGCGGAGTATTGACGTCAATGCTCCCATTCCTTATCTGAGAATTACTATTTCACACTGTCTGCCCAGCTTCAAGCCGTTTGAGCCGTTAAACAGCGTGGAGTCTGTGGAGTTCTACACATTGTTAGCAGCAAATCACTATTATCGCCGACGTGAACAGAGAGGTTGAATTTGTAGTGCCATGGAGATACTGAGAATATCTGTCAATTGGATGGTTGTTCATTTATCAATATTGGACAGCGAAACTAATGACTTGGAAAGATAAAAGACATTCTAGGTAAATGGTTGAATTATAGCTGCTTAAGACCATTTTGTAAAGGATTAAAATATGTTCAGACAAAAGTAAAGCATTGAAACATAGCCATGTTTTAATTATAATTATTGTATATTATGCATTTCCCAAAACATTCAGAAGCTTAGACCACAAGTAACTAACTTATCATAGCTTTGACTGAAGACGAAGAGCAAACAGTTTGGAATTACTTTAGAAAGTCCGGAATAGAGTGGTGGAACCTATTCTCGGCGTATCACAGTGCTCGGCGTATTTGATAAAATTGCAGTTTTTTGCAGATGCATAGATTTATCTGCCTTTATTAAAACCTTAATGTACAAGAATAGATTCTGAGCAACCGATACGTTTGTTTTGATAGCCAGGCAAATATATCACGTGACTTTGACAGCACGCGGAAGTAAACAATGTAAAAGTAAATAATCATTTCCAGATGAGACAAACTCGCCGTTTTTCATGTAAATGTGTGAAAACCTTGTTAAAATATTATAAAATGATACAAAATAATCAGTGCATATTTTCATATATTTTTATATATGTAGATTACCACTATATTATACGAAGTACATTACAATGTCTGCAATGTTCTTCAGCATTCTGGCCAACAGACGACATGTAACTGATTCTAAAAATAGAATCTAGGTCATGTCTATAACGACAACCACTGACATTTTTTCTCAGATTATGAAATGTTGCACTGTTTGTCTAAATTTTTGTAATAATTAATGAGATTTGTCTGTAATTTAAGTGATTTGCATAATTTAGGCTATTTTGTGAAAACATTATATAAAACTGCCCATCAATCATATCATAACAAGGAAAGTTATCATAAAATACTAACCGGTATGTGTTATTCTTTCATTTACACGACAAACGGAAAAAAATAAAGACAGCCATGTGTTATATGTCAGTTTTTAGTAATTTGGTTTTAGAAAATCTGCGTACTGCCTTAAACAATTTTTTTTGCCGAGTACTGTGCACGTTTGTGCGTCCATAGCTGGCAGATATACAGGTCTTAGCAATAGCCGTTGTAAACATCTGGTGATAAAGTTCAACATTCAAACAACAACAAACAATAAAGCTATGTTTATTTCATGTATATAACAGAACAAATCAGACAGATAAAGTGACTGACATTTTTTGTATTTGAATTTAATGGTAAAATACGCCGAGCATAGGACCCACCACTCTACAAATTAAGTATTGCATTGTAATACGAAACAAATAAGGAAACTTGCAAAAGGTATGACAACACAATTGTAATGTCAAATACTAGTAATGGATTTAGGAGTACAACCCCCAGCAACAACCAAAATGAAAGCCAAATTAAAACGCTTGTTCGACGTAGGAATCGTAACTGAAACCTCTAGCACTATAGACAAACGCACTTCCACTCGGCCGCCGAGACAACTGATGATGTACGATGTAGTAGCGTGATTGATTACTGAATTATTGTTAAAGAAATAACATGCAAGCAATAAAGCAATTTGGTCGCACGATATAGAAAAACATTAACATAACAGTGGCATCTATTCTAACTACTCTACTCAAATACTTTCGGTTTAGCTATGAATTATATGCTTCAAACACGGATTAAAACAATCAATTTCATGCACTGACATTTACATACGTTGTATTCTTGGATTCCAAGTATGCTTAATGTTAATGACATTTCGAAAACATTATTTCCTCGCCTAACATCCTTTGAGTTTGTCTCCGTTTATGTTTATATTGTTTTAAATGTCACATGCCTGCACGGCAGACTTTGATATGTAGCTCCTTAGAGCATCAGGCTTTGAAAATTCTTCTAGTAAGAAACGTCTTTAAAATTATATAGAATATCAAATAGATCTACAGTGTTAAGATTATGTTTGCTTTACAAATAGTTAAGGCTTAAGGCGCTTAACTGGCGGCATCAAATGAAAAATGCATAAGTTTTTTTATATAATTTAATTAAATTAACGAAACTAATATGTTTGATATATTCAGTACACTTTTAACAGTGTAGTTTTTAAAACACTGTTGCAGAAATTATATACGTCTTATTGAAAATGTAAAGGGAAGTAATTTCTGATATTTACCTCCCCTTAATAGGGTGTAAACTGTTAAATCTTGTTTCAAAACTAAAATAATCAAAAATGAAAGCGGCCTGGTAATTTATTTGATTGATTTAAACTTATTTATTTAAGGTCGATTGCGAAACAAGTTATCCCAACTTATATTAATCACTCTCGACCGCTCATTCCGGATGGTATCCATCTCTCTTTTTTTGAACGAGGTTTGAGAGGAGAGAGAATTTATTTGATAATGTATTATTCTCACATGTTTCTAGGTTTGTGAATCTTCTGTATTGATACAAATGTGTGTTTCAGTTAAGCGCCATAAGCCTTAAACCACAAGAGCAACATGTATTAGACATAGACAAAGACACTCGTAATACAATATAACTTGGTGGTTAACATTTGCGTTATACCCAGAAATAATTAGTTTTATGTCTACTAAAATCGTGAAGATGCATTTAAGTGTGTAAATTGGAGTGCATGCGCACTAACGCACACGCGATAGCGCTGGAAATGCTACTAAACAACAGCTTGATTATTTGTACGCCTACAGGATTATGCTTTCGTAAAGAAATTCGTGCATGCGCACTTACTAAGAAATAACAATTTATTATATAAATATGATAGCAAATAACACGTGGCTTGGGGTGTTAGTGTCATCTAATGTTAAGGCATGACATTCACAGAACTGAAATAATACCACACCATGTTATATACATGTTATAAGTTTTTTATTTGTGTGGTATTCTGTCTAGTAATATACACTCAGTGATTGGACACATTATATTGTCACGGCAAATCGTCAACACAGGCTCCTACCTACAACTATAGAGATGGTTCAAAACGGCTGCTCCCATATAAGGTGCTGCATATTTTTCATTGAGCCTTTTTGTGGGCTAAACCAATGTCATAATAAAATTGTAAAAAAAAATGAACCGGCGCAAGCCATTTTGTTTTATGTTGATAATTTCAAAAATACTATTAAATTCTAAAAACAATACTTTCTGTAAAGAACCCAGAGGAAACAATTCTACAAAAGCGAGATACAGTATTCTGTCACTTGCGGATCACTTGCGATTAAATTGGCCCCGTAACCGTACAACGTAACTTTTTTAAAACCAGCTTTTACCTACATTTAGCTTCCGACATCTAATCGCCATCATAAATTAATTAAACCTATAGTTTTAGTCAAACTTTCGCTGCCGCACTTTTTGTGGTAATTTCTAGTGTATGCATTCTGGGTCATGTGTTACTTTTCCTAGTTGGAATTATTAACTGGCAACATATGCATTTTGTCTATATTCAGCTAAACCGTCTTCATGATAACGTGATTATGGGTATAAAGCGAGACGTTTTCTGAAACAAAATTTGCTTGTAGAATCTACACCGGGCACTTTATTAGACACTAATTAGAAATATCGTAATGTGTTATGAACAAAATGTTTCGAAATAGTACATATTCACTTTAAAAGACACATACATTGTAAATGGTGTATTTATTATTTCAGTTAATTCCTTCTAATTTATAATACAGCTATTGATACATTTAACGACCCGGAAGTTATCATCAATAAAAGCCTACAATAAGTAGAAACCATTTTTGTTTCAGACATTTGACAAAAGATCGAAAGTATTTCATTAGGAATTAATTGTCTAAGAATACTTGAGCGCATTTATATAATTGTCAGGGACATTAATACTGGGTACACGAATTGCAATTTCTCATTTCTCTTAAGCGCAATTAAAACATTTAATGTCTGTTATTATTAGTGTAACAAGGTGAGAACAATGACGCAATAACTTGAAAATTAATCCTCCCCATATGGCATGCTAGCTTTATTAGCTTGTTTATTAGGAAACCAACAAAGCTTTAGTTAGTTAGATTGACGTTTTAATTTACTCATTCTTTAAACACTAAGGCCGCTATTACATGTGTCCGTCAAATTGACGGAATGCTATCCGTCAAAAAATCGCTCAACAAAGAAATCGTTGGGTCTATTACATGTACGCGTTTGCTATCCGCTAACGGACAGGTGTCCTTTTCGTTTCGCTCAGTGAGCGATGTTTGACGGATGACGGACAGGTAACACATAGGTTTTTACTTAAATTGATATATAATTTGAAGTGAAACTTCGCTAAAATGCGAAAAAGCATTAAATTCTAATTGACATATATAAAAGCACTCCTTTTAATGCCCCAACACTTTGACAGCAGAAATATTTTACAGTGGTTAAAATACGTGTTGTTTTGAGGCAATAGAAATAACTTAATAAAAGTGACACTAGTATGTTTTTGTGTGTTCTATTGATATTCATATAATGCGATCAAATTTGTTAAAAAATGAACTGAAGCAAATTTTAATCGAAGAAATTATTTTTTTCGCATGGTAATCTATGAGGTTTAAACGCATGACTTTACGGACACATGTAATAAGTACCGTCCGTTTTGACGGACACCTTTCGGATGGCTATCCGTCAACTTACGGACACATGTAATAGCGGCCTAACAAGGTCATACAGCGTAACAGCGACAGTCAGTTAATTTACTTCCCCTATTTCTTTTTCGTCTTTTTTGGTCTTTTCTTTTCTTTTTTCGTTTCTTTATTTCGGTTTAAAATTAAAGAAAAAAAAGCCAAAAGAACAGGCCTTACAAAGACTGTGTGCACAGCTTTACTCGTACGAGAAGCCGAATATGGATATGTCCCCAACTATCAATCCTGATCATTTATTACAGTTATTGGTCAATTTGTATCCAATGGATAAGGGTTAGTCTTGTCATATGAGAATCTGACCTAGTAAATACAAAAGAAAACCTTCTTCATGTTTGTGGTAAACCTTATCGCACGAACAAAAGAAAAGTACAGGGGGAATACAGTTTTGCGGAACTTTGCATTGTTGTACTTGAAACGAAGGTGGAAAATGAATGGTCGTAGGTATAACTGAATCACTACACTTGTAATGAGGCCTGATCGACAAGAAACACAGCTGGAGATATATTTCTGACCATGTGGTAAATTACACAAAGATGACCGTCACACGCCACTCCTCACTGAGGTGGTGATATCATTAGCAATTTCTAATGCAAATGATAGTCCATTACGACTTGTGACAACTGTGGCAGCACCATGTTTTTTCACGCCGTGCAGTAAAAGCCTTTTTACATAATGCCCACCAAGATTGCTAGGCAGCATTTGGTCTACACCTTTTCCGATATAGATGTATACTTTACAAAGAGATTTGCAATATCTAGCTACATTCTCAGAATTGCTGTTATGAAAAATGTTTGACATTTTAAAACCGTGTACTATTATTTGTCTATATTAAACAACACAGTTTTTAACCTACTAGTAAATAATATTAAAAATTAATAAAGCACACGATGCTTTAACACATTTAAACAAAACACATTAAAGATTTTCTTGCATTAGTTCCTTGTCTGAATCAGGTATCCAATAATCCAAACCATTAACGAAACCCATTTCCGTCTAAAGAGTACATACTTCAGGAAGCCGAAGGGTGCTTAACTTGAAATGATTTTATTAGTTCATATTTAGCAGTCCATAATTATAAAGTACTACATGCACGTGTTTTTCGAAGTTCCATGGTTATAATTACACGTATCATGCTGTGTAAGCTGCTGCTAAATATTTACTTTTTACAGTATTGCGTATGCATTTTAACAAATGAAAATGTGAAATGTTGTTTTGTAAACGATTAGGTGAAATTTGAAATGAGAAATTTGAAGACTTCAATGGCTCTACACCAATGAGGCAATGGTGGCCAGATTCTGAAACGGTGACGGTTATAATTGCGAGTCATGCTGGTTTATCAAACAACTGTGACAGAGAGAGAGACCATGTATAATCTCCTGAAATTTCTTTTAAGTTCTTTAGGCATTTTTTTCAATATGTATTCGATTGACATAATAACCATTTCCTACATTTGCATTGATAAAAATTATATTTTTCTTTAAATCTTATATATCATCAATATTTGTATCCATTCTGTACTTACTGCTTTATGTGCCAATTTCGATTGGCATGTTACCATGCAATTGTGTATGTGTTCTATCTAAAATAATAAGTGTTTAAACTAAACAAATGTGAATGTCACTCAACAATTTAAGTGCATATTTTATATGACATTTTCAATAAGTGTTGATTTATAATTCTTTAGGTTTACCAGACACCGAGGAAGTAAAGAACTGTACATCACGAGCGATCGAGGAGTTTCCCAGTAACACATGTGAATGTTACTTAGTCTAAATATTTTAAGTGTATATTAATATTACATTTTCCATAAGCGTAAGACGTATGTTGCTTTATAATTTTCCAGGTTTACAAGACACCGAGGAAGTGAAGAACTGTACATCACGAGCGATCGAGGAGTTTCCCAGTAACTGGTTCACGCTGAAGCAGACACAGGAAGGGGCCATCGCCTTGCACATCCTGCTGGCCCTGTATATGTTCGGCGCCTTGGCCATCGTGTGCGATGACTACTTTGTGCCGTCTTTGGAGTTTATATGTGACAGTAAGTGTCTTGGTTTTGGTTTACCTGATTATACGAAAAAAGTAACAACGTTTTGTGTGTTAATAATTAAATGATAATTAACCTAACCGTGTAAAGAAAAAACGGGTTTAAACCACGCAAACACCATTTCAGTTTCGACGCAAGGTCTTCATCACTTACTACAGCATTGTGAAGTATATTGTTCTGGTCCTCAGGGATCATGGAGTGTACATGTATGTTGTTTACATTTGCAAATAGAGTTCCGCTCATGCGCTAGGGGGCGTCAGTAGTGTGGCATCATTCTTTACTACTGATAAACAGCTTCAATAAAACCGAGGCTGCTGTTTTCTCGTGCAGGCTATGATTCCTGAGGGCTTTCCCCCTTCATTAACTTAATTTAAACCACGATAACACTATTTCAGTTTCGACGCAAGGTCTTCATAACGTAGCCTTAATCTGAGCTTGGTAAGGTCAAAAATGAGATCACGAGGCCAATTTTTAGAAAACATTGTTAACCACCGAAGCCATTATCTTAACCAACTGTTTTAACTAGGTCATCAGTGTCTAGCTAAAAGTTTGATCTGAGTCAGTTTCGGTTAAAAAGTAACCAGGTGTGTGTTTATGAAGACACATTGTGTACACTCTAGAAAGCATATTTTTATCCATGTTCTAGACATAACTCAACCAAAACAAAATTTTATGAGTATCTAGGGTAGGTTCGAATTTGGGTCATTTGGAAAAACGTGGTTAGATCATCACGTCTAATTTTAGACAGAAACCTTTAAACATGAGACCACATTTTTGACTTAATGTTACATCATTTTATTGCCCCCCCACCTCCCCAGGGATCAGTGGTTGTACTTTCAGTGCTTTTTTAAACGTTCCAATCATGCGTCATCTTTCATAACCATAAAATAATAGCTTTTAAAAAAAATTCAATGCTGCTTTTCCCCGTGCAAGCTGTGCTTTCTTATGACTTCCCTTTTTCTTACTAGATAATTTTCAAATTTTGCACAAATGTCTTTGTCAACATCGGCATCTAGGCCTAAATCGAACCTGGCTCATTAGTCTTTAAAAGAAAAAATCAGCAGTACACTTAGAAACAATGCCATATTTACACTGTAAGATACCACTGTTTTGATTCAGAGTTGCTAGAATATGGACATTAAGTTTATTTTTTAGAATATTCGCTACGATTTTTAATATGGACCAGGCAAAGGTCAACTCTTTTCACCCGGTCAAATATAAGAAAAAAAATGTTCATAATACAGAGGGCACGCATTAAACTCAACATTGGTTAACCTTACTCAGTACGCAGAAGGTTGAATGCAAACGAACAAAAAATCTTTTTATCGTCAAATTAAACTTCAATATAAATGAACTGAATCTAGTTTATGCACAATGTTTTTCAATTCGTAAAGTATTTCATGAAACTCTTTCGTTATACGCGTGGGTTCGCGTAAATACATTTGAGACGAGTATAAACTAATCACCAAACATAAATTCTCCCAAGCCGGTAACAAGTGTCGGGGACAGCTCAGTGTGAAGCGCCTGGAACATAAATCTTCTAATTGCTTGTCGTAGAACCATCTTGATGTAATTTGACCTTTGTCGAAAGTACATGACTGTGGACCTTGACTTTTATCTGGCAATTTCATCAAGTACCTTTTTGACAGTTTTGTTATTGTACAAATAAACTAAATTCCTATATATGTGTGTGACATTTATAAATGAAAATTTTAAACAACCTGTATTGTTGACGTGTAGTACCTTAACATGTTTTCCATTGGTTGATAATTCGTTTAAACTGTGTAATGTATCTATGTACCTGGTAAATGCGGATCATTGTTTGGACTTTGGTGTAAGCGCTGTTTGGGCTATAATGTAATTCTCGTTATTATAAACGTACTGCCTAATTGCTTTGACGAAGCATGCAAGTTGTTGCTTTCGGCAAACAATGACATTTTCTTGTACTGCAATTTATTGTTGTTATATTTTCAAATATTACATCTGATTCACTTATCTCTAGTTATTAGTTCACATTCATTATAAAAGCGATTAGAAACGCATATATAAGATTGCCTAATACACACTTACAAATGTGACCAAACTATAGGACTAGTGAGCATAATGAGGTCAGACAGCAATGAAATGTTGCGTGTATTCATTCCCAGACTTATGCACCTGTCAATATTTTGCCCGCCCGGGGGGGCGGCGGGCATACACGGGGCTTTAGACAGAAGACCATTCCTGACAGGCGGGAATTTGATAAACTT
>Ga0224511_10005218_pt1 | contig 10121 bp, 8 predicted proteins | sample SF_May12_sed_USG_2_FD_169988 | JGI IMG/M metagenome (GOLD analysis project Ga0224511, IMG submission 169988) | Sediment microbial communities from San Francisco Bay, California, United States - SF_May12_sed_USGS_8_1 | ecosystem: Environmental > Aquatic > Marine > Sediment | place: USA... | reverse complement strand
CTGCTCAGTAGGTTGGTATACACTGACTGCTCAGTAGGTTGGTATACACTGACTGCTCAGTAGGTTGGTATACACTGACTGCTCAGTAGGTTGGTATACACTGACTGCTCAGTAGTTTTCATAAACCAGTGTGCTGAAAAAGCCCATCCACTCCACAAACCATGGCAACAGACAGCGAAAAAATAGCACCAACTATACAACAATAAAGATAAAACTCCTCATTCGGAAATAACCGTGCCCTATGTTAGTGCCATACATGCAGGAAAATTTATAGTATGGTTTATAGATTGTGTTCGTGATGAAAACTATATTGGTAAAAACAAGCTATGCGGGCTTACCTTAAGAGGGCACAACTCCATAATAAGGTGCGAGAATAGACAATGATCGAGTTTACTTTAGACGGACTAGCAACAAAATTTATACAAATAAAAATTTCTTACCCTGGTGATCTATTTGGAAAGGGCACATAGTTTAAGTTTTGCTTTAACGCGGCGTGCATAAGCATGTCATGTGTTCATTTATAATCTGCTTTAAGATATGAACAGGAAGAGCACCTACTTGGTGCAGTCTTGGGTCGGTAGCTGCCCTGTAGAGTTTCTTCCTCTGGAAGAGAGAATGTCTTCTCCCTCCTAACTGCGTCAGTCCACGGAGCCGGCTACAATACAAATTCTGCAGAACATTCTGGACCAGGCTCAGCTGCCATTTGGTACCCCTTCTTATTTTTCTGTTGCAAGGGGGTAACCCAGATAAGGCAGGGTCATACTGGTCGTGCAGCTAGGTGACCTTCAACATACTTGAGAAAACATGAACACGCGAAACAGACCTCATGTAGTACAACTAATTGGAGTTCTCTTCTCTCATACCAGCTACTGGTGATGGGAGCCGTACTGAGATCTTTCACAGGCACAAGGCCATCATATAGGCTCTTCCATAGCTAAACAGTTACATTCCTTTAGTGTGACTCAAAACTGACTTACATCTGACTGGCGATTTAGCTCTTGGAGGTGCTGTTTCCGCGTGATGTTCATCTGAAGATTTTGCGCGCTGGCTGCGGCAAGTTCTCGAGCTTTCTGGTCGGCTTCCTGCTGTTTTCTCAGACGCATCCTTTCCCGAGGCGTCATCTCCTTCAGCTTGTGCTCCTCTGACAGACGCTGCAGGTCCTTACGGTGATATTTCTTCGCTCTGTCAAGGAATGATAAAACAAGAGAGATAACGGTATCACTAGCTGTTTGATTCGCTTCACCAGTCATTAAAGTGTGTTCTAGTAAGATGAAGCTAGCTCCTACCACGGTCTTTCATAACTTTTGTGCCTTCTAGTATTACCCTGTCGGGATTAACTCTCAGATAGCTTACCCCCAAATAACTAGCTTAAAATAGCTTAACACAAAGAGTACAGTCAACTCACCCTCCAATTTTAATATGTTCGGAGGCCGGTTTTTGTTACTAGCTGCCGATTTCTCAATTACCAACAGACTGTCAGCTAATCTCGTATGTTCATTGAACCAGAAACCAGCCAACAAAAAGCCTTTTGCGGTACAAGTTCTTTATGATGAAATCTATTGCTCACGAAATACAACGGTGCAGTTGATGTAGCGGGGCTATTGATAGTACAGACAGGTAGTCACACAGATGGGTAAGTAAAGATTACGTACAAAGTATGTTCAATGGCCAGAGCTTCAGCATCAATATCACCAGAGTTCTTTTCCTCCATCATGTTCTTCATCTTCTGCAACATAAGGCAACCATCTTGGATCAGTGCAGCTCATACATTGAGGAGGAGGATGGGACCGATTAAGCTGGACCTTTAATTGGTTTTTGACATTGAGGCTGTTCAAAGCTGAAGGTTGCGAAAATGCAGGGTAGAGGTCACTGTACTCATTTAAGTTTGTACGACCCCAGATAAAATGGGTTGAAAATGTGTTAGGTGTCTTTGGATTAAGCCAAATCGGTCTCTCTGTTCAGCAAATGGGCACCAGGAGCCCAATCTAGAATATTGGATAGGTAGTCACAAAGGAAGGGTTAGACCCTGGGGCATAGGAGTGGTGGACAGGCTTGCACTGACATTTCTCAAACTGTTATTCAGAAGTGGGACCAACTGGGCCGATATCAAAGAAACTGCTTCCTAGAACCCCCAAATGCAAGAAGTTATCTGAAAACCTGCAGTTTACTATTTTCTTGTATCGTGGGGGTGGGATACGACAACTCCAAATTAAAAATCAGTGAGGTTTTCCACATCTGTACCAATAGGCATCAACCACACGCCTCTAGCGCATGGAAGTAAGACTGAGGCCTAGCGCAAAATCATACGGAGTAAGGTATGAAGTTTGTGGTCGTAGGCTAAGTTAGGTTTGACATATTCTGAAAGCGCAGTAGTGCAGTCAGAATAGCACAAAGTGACAGAATTAGATCAGCTTACCTCAAGGTGTTTGGTGACATATGGTTGTTTGAGTACTTTTCCAGCTGATGGTCGATCATCTGGGTTCTTTATAAATATTCTATAAATAAATCCGAATTATAGACAACATAATACAACAAATTACAACTTAATAGTCCGTATGTATGACCTGTAAAGGCTTCGGCAGGCTTCGCCTAGCTATATATTTGCATGCCACCAAAAGATTAGACCTTGATTGATGCTGACAATGAGGGCTACAAATCACCCAAGCTGTTGAGCTGACGAGAACAGGGCCTAGTACTGCTTGAGAACAATCTTCTGGAACTTAAATATAGAAGATACTTCGCCTGCTCCTAGCAATTCTGTACCCGCTAACAGTTTTATAAGTTCCCCTCATCCTAGCGTTTCTGCAGATACTCACAGTTTTTTCAGTTCCCCTCATCCTAGCGTTTCTGCAGATACTCACAGTTTAATCAGTTCCTGTAGCTGAGGGGAGTATTTCTCAGGGATTTTAGGGCAGTCTCCTTCTACTATTTTGTACATGACGCCCATTAAACCTTGTCCATCAAATGCGTGGCGTTGGGCGCACAACTCAAACACTATACAGCCTATGGACCTGAAAAACAAACAAAAATATGATTGGTGGCTGCATCATTGCAATTATAGAAGTAGCCTTCAAAGACTGTCAAGAGTCTCTCAGAGTGGATCATTACTAGAACATCTGCTCGAAACATAAACTAAACGAAGGCAAAACCTTGTCTCAACCACACCATTCACTCTCATTTTATTCTTGCTGGCAATTGGTACCCTTATGTAAAGTCCTATATTCGGCTCTAGTTTATGGTGTCTATGTTTGCCATTACTCTAGTGCCTACTTACCAGACATCTGATTTGGAGTTATACCCCTCATGTTTTAGCACCTCCGGACTCATATAATACGGCGTGCCTGTAAATGTGGTGGCCATATCCGCTGTCCCCATCAGTATGCGACTGATACCAAAATCGCCTATTTTTATGTGATTATTACGCAGGAATATATTTCTGCAACAAATAAAAATACAGGTGAAAACACCGTGTTAGCCAGCTACACGTAGATAGAAAGTAAATCAATCAGGCATATAGTGATCACTAATGTCACTAGTGTCCGACCGAGAGCGGCCGTCAGGAGTGGTGCAGAAACTGGTGTACGGAGTCTATTTGACTGATGGTTCTATTTTCCGGGGTGAGTCATTAGGAGGCTTTCTGCTCACAGCCATGTACCCGACAGAGAAGGTTACTCTATGGGTGAACCTCCTTTATTCAATGTTGTGATTCGAAACCAATGGGAGTGTTGCAAGAGACAACAATGTTGCCCAAACTGGGAATCGAACCGTGGGCCCTGGTCCAAGGGCCAGTACGCTATCCACCTAGCCTTGGCTTTACCCTTATTGATCAAAACAGAAACTTGGGTTCATCTTACTGCCACACGATGGCGGTTTTGTGATCAGCTAATCGCAAATTGCTGGCTCGAAAACTGGCTCAAATAAGGTTTCAAGTCAGACATAGTTGGTCATTCTGACTATCTACTTTATAGCCTTTGATTCCCACGGGCTATACAAGTGATTGAGCCAATCAGCGCGAGTCTTGTAAGCGCGATTTTATTCAGCATGCTAGAACTGCCAGTTTTGCGCGAAACAGCTGTTGCAATGTGATTTTTTACGTATCGTTATTTGCGATTTTTCCACAACTTTTTTTTGCAAATTTCTCATCGTGTGGCAGGCCCTTTAGAAATGTTACCATGAGATTCATTCATAAATGTACTTTCAATTCAAGAGCCATTCAGCTCAAATGATCAACCATTTGCATCCAGAGTTGTGAAACGGTTTAGGTGGTCAGCGCAATTAATGCAATGCAGGAAAAGTACAGCAAAAAAGACCAGGTTGTCCATTGCACACTTGCCAGTTTACACGAGATGAATTAGAAAGATAATCAATTACCAATCACAGAAAGCCGATATCGGGAGCAATTAGACAGCAAGGATGAGATATCACACGCAGCTATAAACAATGGGGCTAGAAAAGGCCATGCTGGTCTATAGCGACCCATACGTGAAACCTGGGTAATTTTGCTTACAGTTTCACTAAAGGTGTGGTAGCAGGATATCAGACTTATAAGGGGGTGCTATGATGAATAGAGAGGTTAAGATGCAAACGATTACCAGCAACGATTACATTTCCGCGCGATATACGTAATAGAAATGTGCGTGTCATGTGACCAGAAGGATTTCCAGGGTGACTCTTAACCGTTAGCAAACCGGTAGGAGTCTCTAAACGGTTACAGCTCCAATCACTGTTTTCTTGTTCTGTTCACCATGAACCTTGGTGAAACATATACCCGGATGTCTTGTTCGAAGTCTTAGGCAACACATCTGGCAACAAATTCATTACGATAACGGTGATCCGTGTGGCCTAAAGCCCATTATAAAAATTTAGATTCCCTAACGAGCGCTCTGAATATTAGTGCTGCGGTATACTTCTTCGAAGGGCTCTATTTTAAGATTCCCTATGCTCTAAGATGGCGACCTCCTTTTGATCATCGTAGCCGCTAGAGTATCATTTCTCAAAGGGTTTCGTTGACTGTTACGCTGGAACTTGGTATCTTAACCTCTCTACACATTACGGTTATGTTGGGCCAACGGTTAGAGAAAACCATTTTGGTATACCGTTCGCATCTTACCATCTCTAATAGCTCAGTGGATAAGTCATCTGGGCAATTTTCGGGAGTTCAAACCCAAACGGCAGACCATTAGCTGTAATAGCGAGCTTCTCCTAATGATACTGCCACACCGGCCGATTTTCCGACCAGTGTGGCAGCACCATAAGGCCACTCCAAAAAGATTTAAGCCATGCAAAAATGGTCCATTGAATAACAAATAAGCTCTTTGGGCATTACATTTTACGCCATTATTTGTGTAGTCCAGTGTAGTGTACACGGCATAGCGCGGTGTAGTGGTACATACTCACCTAGCTTTGAGATCTCTATGTAAAACCCTTCGGGAGTGCATATAATCAACTGCCATCAGTAACTGGACTGTCCAGTCCATAATCTGCTTCTCTGTTATGGACTGTCCTCTCTTTTTCATTCGCTCGATATACTGATCAAGGTCTCCTCCCTGAACAACGAGACAGACCCACTGTGAGAACGAGCTCCTCTCATAACTCCTAGTCAAACTGAGCACCCACTGTGAGAACGAGCTCCTCACATAACTACTAGCCAAACTGAGCACCCACTGTGAGAACGAGCTCCTCTCATAACTCCTAGTCAAACTGAGCACCCACTGTGAGAACGAGCTCCTCTCATAATTTTTAGCTCATACCACTACAATAAGATTTAGGCTTGGAAGGTTCATTAAATTAGATGGTCAAGAGCCCAAAAAAACAGACAAAAAGAAAAGAACTTGGTGATAATTCAGAATCTCAGACGGATCTCTATATAGTGGCCACCGCAGCATAACAGAACATAAGAGGTAATGGAGACAAGGCAGCATTTAGGCCATGTATAGGAGCAGATCTCCGTAAACACTTGACTCATTCCTATTATTAGGAACGCCACTATCAGATTGAACACCAGTGTAGTGTGAGACGAACTCATAATGCCTACAGATATTACATATCGATAAAGAATTCAATAACCTCCAACACTATGATTAATGTTAGTAAATATGAATCCTAGTGCAAGTATACAATGTTTCAGTAGACGCATGATTATAAGTAGGTCTCAGTCAGTCAAGCTTGTATCACATTACAACTTAGCTTGAACTCGTATTTGTGAATCAAACGCGCATTTCATTGGTTATGACAGGATTAGGCTGGATTATTATATAATAATATTGGCAACACCGAGTGATTATTTTACTAGATAGCGATGGTGATATGAAAATTCAGACTGAAAACAAACCCCTATATCCTGACTGATACCAGAATATGGACAGGCACTGGCAAAGAGCTAACACTCATCCATCAAACAGTGCAGCTATTCAAACCATTCTGGAAATGATCTACAGTGACTGATGGTATGCAATCACCCTGATTCTATTGCTATACGCCATCTGCACGTTAAACTCCTGAAAGACAACTATGAAGGTAAACATGCTAGGTAAACAGATAAAGTAAAGACAGTAAAACTTTAAAATCATCCAGTGGATTTTACTCATCTGAATTATGCAAGATAGCTCGGGGGCTAGAATTCTTAGCTCAAGGTTGCAAGTTCCTTAATTTAAGCCCTAACCTTGTGTTGTTTTTGTATCTTGTGACATCTTCACCGTTAATGTGAAACTCTCTGAGAAGCTCATACTCACAGCGGAGGCCATGATCGTGGCTTGAACCCAGGTTCTCATGATTGCGAGCCCAGCTCTCGTTCCCGCATTCCCGTTATCCCCACAGTGACAGTGAGCTCCTCATATAATTCCTGTTCTACCGCTTCAGAAAGAGCGTCAGGCATCGCAGGTCGATTAAATAGGATTAAAAAGAAAACAATAAATTAAATTACCTCACAGAACTCTGTGACTATGCAGAAGAACTCTCCATCTAGGAAGGAATCATTGAACCTGACTATGCCAGGGTGAGTGAGTTTAGACAGAAGTTTAGCTTCATGCATGGCGTCCACTGTTTCATCCGGCTGTAAGTCTCCACAAGGGATCTCCTTCAGCACTTTCCTAACATTACGACATGAATGGTAAAATAAAGACAAGAGAGAAAGTGATAGGTTTCAGACTCGGACTAAATGAAATTAAAACCAAGTCGGCTTTTAGACTCTAAAATCGCAGAAAGGGAGAATAAAGACAGGGAGGGAGATCACTGAAAGGGAGAATAAAAACAGTGTCTTTGAGTATGGATATTCACATTGTGTCTTGAAAATTTTCGGGATGGAGAAAAAAATTTGATTTTTCACACCGAATTTCCCTTTGTGGCACTTAGTTTTTGGCCTAACTGATGGCCTGTTTTCGATCCATGGTTTGCCCCCAAACAGTTGGTACTCTAACAGTGGGGCTTCATTATTTATCGTTGTGATCCGAATTATATCATCTGTTCAACTGGAGTAACTTTGGATGTATAACATATATAGGGCGTCTGTGAAAATGCTAGGCAAGGCGCTTCCTACTGAGCTTGAATGGTAGAGAAAATCAAAGAGAATAAAAACGAATAGGAGGAAAGAACAGACGGCTAAAACATTTTCTTTTCATCCTTTTTCATATAGGCCGTATAAAACAAGACCGAAACCAGTGTTTTCTCACGAATTAGTTAATTTGTCTAGTGCTATGTAACTTTCGCTGATAACACCCGATTCGTATTGATTGACCAATTACCCAATGCTTGCAAATCTTACAACTCATTATTGGCTAAAATAATCATTATTCTAGTAGCCGCTATCAGCACTATTCTTCAATTTACGCGGTCATCTTCTCCTACAGACATGGAATACCCAATTCAGCTCAGCTCCAACCTTATAGCCTGCACGTTGAAGAGGTGCAACAATTTCCCAATCCCAGTTTGTTGTAGCTTCTCACTTACTCTTGATCCTGATTGTCCTTAGCTTTCAAATCAGTGACGAGGAATGCTGTACCAAAGTTACCACTGCCAAGTTTTTTCTCTACTCGATAACGATTCACAATCACCCTCTTGTCTTCATCGGGGGTATCTGGAGCTGGCTTTGGAGTCGGTCTTGCCCGAGGGATCTTTTTTGGGAGCGGCATCACAACGCTGTGGCTCGTTAACTATATCTCCATACGGCCTGGAAAGGAATCTAAATTACAGAAAAAGACCATAATGTAGGCTTCAATTTGAAAAAAAAGGAATTTCCAATCAGGTCCGTAATTCACTCAGTCAGTGGAAATAATAATGAACATAATTGACTGAGTTTGATAGTTGATACCATTGATTGAAATTGAATGATTCAACCAATCTACAAACTTTGTGATCGTCACAACACTACTCAGTGATGCAAGTACAATTGAAAGTTGCCTGCGTGAGTGCGATGACTGCCGTTTCTAGATAGATGATAGAAGGTAGTAACACTGATAGCGATACGTACAGTGGGAAGAATCAGTCTCAAAGTCTTCTCTAACTGAATAACTCGCTTTTGACAGAGTACCTGTCGAGTGGCATGGGTCTGACTCTCACTCTCAGTCTGACTGCAGCGCAGGGGATTGATTGAACTTTTTCAAACTATGCTTTTCAGCACACAGTGGCCATGAATGATACTAAACAACGAAGCATTATGTAGAACGAATGGAATGGTCTCAGACTACCGTTTATCGGCGGTCAAGTCTCTTTGTCGCCGCTGTCTCAATCGCCTTCACAGTTTACAGCTTAGGAAACCCCAGATACTTTCTTGGCATCATAATAATCATGGCGACGGATATAGGTCAAACGCCAAGTACTAATTTCTTCGAATTATAATAAATGAAATCTTTGGGTAAGTCTTGTGACTTAGTCTGCGTCATACGTTGTGTTTTCTTATTTTATATCATTAAAACATACGGAAAACTAGATTGGCTTTTAAAAGTACAAAACCGCGATCGGTTTGACATGATATGTGGATAGACAACTCCAATAGCGATACGATACAGCAATTCAATTCGGCTTTGCTGGCCGGTTCCCTGGCAGAGTAACCCTGGGTCATAGAATTATAATTTTATGACCCGGGTCAGAGACATATGTCTCTGACCTGGGTGAGAGAGCCGGTCACCGTTCCCACCACAGGTACCGTCCACAACGATGATTTTTTTCTTTACAAAGAATAATGCTGCGGGGCATCTACTTTACTACAAACAATTATTTCTAATTCTATACCATAAATGAATATACTTTCTCCCATTATTTTGTTTCGGTGGTTGTCAGCCCTTACCATCTCTTTCAGTAGTATATTTCATGAACAGGTATTTATTTTTGTTAAACGCGGCTAGAAAGCTGTTCATCAACCTATGCAGTGCACATCCCAATCATTGATTATATTCATACACCCATCAGAATTGAACACATATGATGATAGTTGCTATCAAAATCAAGTCTAGCACCTGAAACAACTCAATTGAAACCACTGCACTACAGGCTGGACCATTGCTCTGATACCCTGCATCCCAATTCCTATATATTCTGTGCTTACAGGCAACCAATTAAAATTCCATCCTGTTGGTGTTTCCTATTACCTCAGACCGGCACACCCCCCCTCTTATTGAAACAGGAAGTTGGCACACCCTCACACCACTTGTATTGGCAGTGGTAGCGATCAATACCCCCAGGCTGTCTGCTGATAATATACTGTCACACTGTTATATCACCGAGGCCAAGGGTATTTAAGCAGTTGAGTGGTGGGGCTGTTTGTTGCTCACTACACGGTTTGCACTGATACAAACACCAATGAAATCCAATATTCTGCACTTCTGCCTTGAAAGAGCTTTAGGTCAGAAAGGGGGTCAGAGTTTCAATGGCCTGTGTATAGAATGGATAAAGTTCGTAGTCCTTCTGGTCATTCACGCTGAACAACAGGCCGGCACTCAATCTGCTCAGTCACACATGGGCTCTATATTAGGGAATAAGCGACTTTATGACAAACAGCCCTAGGTCAGAAAAGTATTAATACCCACGTGTGGGATCAAAAAGTCTGTGCCTTTATTCAATTCTGTTCAGGTAAAAAAGTAGATTCTTTATTAGAAAAATAAAACAAACTATTAGAACCGGCATTCCAG
>Ga0224511_10005217_pt1 | contig 10121 bp, 7 predicted proteins | sample SF_May12_sed_USG_2_FD_169988 | JGI IMG/M metagenome (GOLD analysis project Ga0224511, IMG submission 169988) | Sediment microbial communities from San Francisco Bay, California, United States - SF_May12_sed_USGS_8_1 | ecosystem: Environmental > Aquatic > Marine > Sediment | place: USA... | reverse complement strand
ATCGGAACAACTCGGCCATTAAACTGTCTAGGAAATGCCCGGTAGTTTACGTTATAATATCGGAACCGCTCGAAACTCAAATGGGCCCGTCCCGTTCGCATGCATAAAAAGAAAGCTGGGAAACTTCAAAACGGAAATACCTTTCCAAAACAATACTGGCTTGCCGTGAACGGCAAGCCAAAAAGACACACTTAGGTCTGATAACCAAAGAAATTTAGCTAACACAGGTGCGTGTTCTCGTGTTGTGTATAGTGATGCTTCGAATGTTGCGTATGCATGATATGAGGTTGGAACTGTCAATGGTGTCGCGCATGGGGCTTGGGACCCAGAGGAGATCTATTGTTCATGTGTTCTGTAGCCAGAGAGTGAAATGGTTCACGGATAATAAAGGAGTGAGCAGCATTGTGAGTAAAGGTTCCATGAAAAGTGATCTGCAGATTCTTGCTATGAAAATATTTGACTTCACAGCTAAAAATGCTATTCACCTCGAGGTAGAGTGGGTCCCCAGAGATGAAAATATTCGGCCAGATTATTTATCCAAGATTGTAAAAAAAGATGATTGGGGCATTGATATTCAAATTGTTGGGATGATCGTGCATAAGTGGGAGTGTTTGCGTCTGAACATAATGCAAAACTAAAAACATTTTTCAGCAGATTTTGGTGTCCTGGATCTGCTGGAATAGATGCATTTACTTTTGAATGGAGCAAGTTTTTTGGACTGTATGTGCCTCCTATTATTTTGATCTCAAGAATACTTTATATGATGCTTTATTGCAAGGCATGAGGAGTGCTTGTTGTACCTGAATGGAAATCGGCTGGATTTTGGCCTTCGGTCAGTGGACAAGATGGACATTTCTGTACGTTTGTGAAGGATATACTTGTGCTGCCTTCAGGAAAAAAGTTCTATGTACCTTGAAAAAGCGGTGTCGGTATATTTGGTACGGAAAACTTGAAAGTTCGCATGTAAGCTCTTTATGTAGAGTTTTACATGTAGCTTATTTACCAAGGGGAGGTAACTCGTATGATGTGTACACTAAAATATTTCAGCAGTTACGGCGCTTGCCTTGTATTGAATCGCACCTGCTGTGTGTGGATGTTTTCAAGTATTTGAACTCAATCTGGTATTGGATTTAATCGTATGAAGCCGGTATCGGCTGTGGGTTGAATAAATTTGATTTATGTGTTTGTTTAAGAAAATTGTACAAATAACAATGATGTAAATGATTTTGTTTTTCTTAACTGCATAATGTAATAATTTTGTTTAAACGTTTATAATATTTATGCAGATGCACAGTGAGGAAATCAATTAGCTACCGGACGTCTTGGCTGGTGGGGTCTCCTTGCTGCCAGAAATGGGTACAGAGAGCAGAGCGCCCAACGCCGCAAATACTTACAAGAGGGGATTCAAGCGGTGGTGTGATTGGGCTTTAAGTAATAATATTTCTAGAAAGGATGACCTACCTGCCATGAGTTCCACGTGACATTATACTTGGCCTTTAATTCAATCTGCAAATTCTAATAGCCCAATAGCGAATGCATTTTACAGTATTAAGTGGTATCATGAATTATTAGACTTGCCTTCTCCTACTGTTCCAAATTTGGTAAAAAAATTAAAAAGCTGGAAGAGGGAGACTTTGTAAACCTGTAAAGAAAAATAGAACCGATTACTGTACTAGTTTTAGAAAAAGGTTATCATTCACTGTATAAAAAATTAAATGTGTATAACCAATGTACTATCTGTGCGCGGTTGTTATATTTTGCTGCCTTTTTTAAGAAGTTATGAATAGTTAAATTTAAGAAGATGTGCTAATGAATTTTCCCCATGTGTATAAGTGTATTCATACAATCTTTACAGCAGACAAGTATAGTGATGGCGCCTGGGTGCCTGTAGCAAGAACTGGTACTGTGCTTTGCCCTGTGGATAATCTTGAGAAATATTTTCTTTGGGATATGATTGCCATTGATTCAGACAGTTTCTTGTTTTTACAATTAACAAAAACAAAAAGGGTTACAGACTAAGAGAAACGCGAAGTTCTTAAGCTTAAAGCAACTTCAGAAAACTTTTTATTGATGCTGTCAAACCTTTTGTCAAAGATTTCAATTCATTTTGTTTGCACTCTTTGAAATTTGGCGGAGCCACTGCGGCGGCGAATAGGGATATCCATGGCCGACTGTTCAAATGGCATGGACGTTGGTCAAGTAAGGTTGCTAAGGATGGATATGTCAAGGATTTTATAGATGAACGATTAATAGTTTTACAATGCCTAGCGTTGTCGATATATAGTAATATTTCAAGTTACTATTTATGTTTTAAACATTATGTACTTTTGTTTATTTGTTTGGTCTGATATCTCGCGAGAGCCCGTTCTTTTAATTCAGCCGGTATGTCGATCAAAACAGTTCTGCCTTTGTTATTAATAATGAGGCAAAGGGAAAATGATGATGAAAAGACAGAGCCATCTCTCCCACAGTTGAATATCCTACCGAGTGATCATGAGAATGTTGAGAACAACTCTAATGAAAACAACAATGCGGATGTCATTATCAAGGATGAAGCTACTGATTTTGGATAAGAAGACATTCAACAAAATTTGAAACTTGTGAAGGTAGGGTGAAAATTGAATTCATCAACGATACCAGGAGCCATCTATTTGCTTGAAGGCAAACCCACTTGATTGGGGGAATTCAAATCTCAGTGCCGAGTTCCCATTATTATGCATAGATCCACTGCTAGCCATAATCCCTATAATCTGTTTTTCTTAACAAAAGTTTACAGTAAGAATTGAATTTATCCACAAGCTAGTTGCGAACAATAAGACACATGTCAATGTTTGTGGTTAAATCTATTCATATTTAAATTAATAGTCAGGTTATGGATCTATCAATTAGTTGCCAGTGAATGCATATTTACTTATTTAGCACATCTTGTGACATTGTGACATCACAGCAAGCTAATCATACCCCTCTCGCCCCTGATAATGTGGATATAGTAATATTTTTAAGGAAAATTACAAGAATTGACAATGTCATCTTAGTAGCAGCTGACAGTTGTGCTGCACCATGCTGTATTTTGCAGATACGTGTACATTGGTGGTTTTCTTTTAGTTCAGAGAGTTATGTTAGTTTTCTGTAAGTTCAGCATAATATATTAATTTTATATTATGTAAATTGTATTGTATAGAAATATTTGTCTTTTTTAATAAGTTTGTCAATCTTATTGTAATTAGGATTAATACCCGACCCAGCCCTAAATTACTATGCTCACAGCATGATGTTATGGTATTGTGAACTTCAAGAAAAGTCCCTTCAGCTGTTTTCCAGTGCATCATCCAAAAAGTACCGTAATTTTTTACGGAAAAGTTCCGGCAGCTGGTTTCCAGCAAACTTCCGTAAAATACGGACTTCTTGTTACTGTCCAGTCCGTTCTATTACTGCAGTTTTTCTGTAACGGTGTTTTTCCGTAACAATGCCTACTGGCAGTAAAAGTACGGGAATGTACTGTACATTGTAGCAGGAAGTCCGTAATTTTAATTGCTGGAAACCAGCTGCCGGAACTTTTCCGTAAAATGTTACGACAACTTTTTACAGTGAGGATCTGGCAAGATGCAGTGATGTTGTTAAGTGGTTGTTCCTGCTTGCTTATCCTAAAACCAATCCCACTATTTCACTTCCCTTCCTTGTCGAAATATAACTTTGTACAATTAATTTAAATGGAGGCGTAATAAATGTGGAGTATTATGAATCTGGTTATTGACACACATTCAAAACGGGGTAGATGATATGTAGAGAAAGAGGCAGCGATGACGATGTCTTGGAGCCAGTGTGCAGTGTTCTGGCTGGCAGCACTGTCGGTGGTGGACCATACAGCTGGTAAGACTATTTTTGTCAAAATAACAATCACAATTTTACGTTATTTGTGAAAACGATATTAACTGAAAGTTGATCATACTATTACAATAAAATGTTGCTTTGGGTTGCCACTAAGTTCAAAACCGTAAAGGAAAAAATATATGTTTTGTACGTAGACCAGGCTAATTTACTTCTTTTGCTTTACTTTTGAGCACAAAACAGATAAATCCACAGGAAAGTAGCCTTGAATTGTTCATTAAATAAGATTTGGTGTTAAAGCAATGTTTTATTATTCATGTTCACCCAATGCAGTAGCTGCGAAGATGGCAGTAACTGTATATTTAGAATATTTGATATATTGTATAAATGTACTATTGCGAAAAGTGATCAGGAAAACCGGGGTAACATTTAAAATACATTTCACGATAATGTTTCTAAGTGTACATTTCTTTTTATTTAACAAGGTGACTGTAGCATTGGTTGCACGTCATGCAACAGAACGCGGTGTAGTCGCTGCAGTGATGGCTACTTCCTGTCTTATTACAAGTGTTACATGTGTATGATTGGCTGCCAGACGTGTTCAAACGGCTGGAGTTGTGAAACGTGCAAACCTGCAGGATGGAGCTATAACTGTAACGCCAGGTGTGGTGAAGGGTGTGCAGACAATGTGTGTGACAAGGATAACGGAAGATGTACGTGCAAGCCTGGATACTGGGGATCGGATTATGGATCTGAACGTTACTGTGACAACATGTGTGGTGAAGGGTGTGAGACGTGCGGTTCTATCACAGGCAATTGCACCAAATGCAAGCAAGACACTAACTATGGGTATAAATGCCAATATCAGTGTAATGCTGGCTGTGCTAATCAGACATGTAACTTTACATCTGGAGAGTGTCATGTGTGTCGGGATGGTTATTTTGGAACACACTGTAACATGTCATGCAACAGCCTATGTTCTAAAAGTGGATGCGATAGGAAGTCTGGGACGTGCTATGATTGTTTGGGTTTGCATACGTACGGTGAACTATGTGACACACCGTGCAGTAATACCTGTGGTCTAAATCGATGTAACAGAACAGGCGGCTGCACGTCTGGATGCATAGACAACCATTACGGCTCACAGTGCCAGTTCAAATGCTCTGATAACTGCAAGTCCGCCACAAGCGGCAGCAGCTGTGACGACCAAGGAAACTGTCTGCATGGATGTGTCAACGGCTTTACAGGTGTCGACTGTAAAACAGGTAGGGAATGTTGATAATTTCCATTTAATTATCACACTTTACTACTTTTCCATTTTGTTTAAGGTTATAGTTACAGCTTTCAATATAATTTACGTTGCTTAGTTTAACGAACATCTTTGCTAGGCGACAAGGCGGAGATTACTGTGGCCGTCATCGCGGGCGGGGTCGGGGGCCTCGCTTTTCTGAATGTCTTTATTGTGGTGGTAGTGGTGCTCCTACGTCGGAGGTGAATATCAGCGTTTGTGTTTCTGCAACTTTGTTTCCTTTTTTATGAATTCCTTTACAACTATAAAAAGTAAAATAGATAAGCATGTTGTTATGTGGACTTGAATCTCTGTAAACAATCTGATTATTTAGGGCATGCTATTTGGTATGAACGTACAAGTATGAATGACGGCCAAAGCGTAATACTTGACATATGCAAATATTGTTTTACACGATAAGTTTAAGTGTTTGTATATCCACCTTACAGCTAGTTTATTTGTGTAACAGGCTTGAGGTTTCCGACGGATCGTCTGTGTGTGTAAATTGCTAAAAATAAATCTCGGGAATAACATCACATTCTTTATGTGCGTTTGGTGTTTAAAGGGCGTTTTATGTTTGTTTCATAGACATCGTTCACAAAATGATCAACAACCGGATCCGCAGCCTCCGCACATCTACCAGGGCCTTAATGCCAACAGACAACAGCGAACGTACAGCGTCATTAACCAGGAGAGGGTTGCCAGCGCTGGTGAGTGCAGTCGTCTCAAACTGGACCCTTCACCGGATCCGCAGCCTCCACACATCTACCAGGACCTTGATGCCAACAGACGACATCGAACATACAGCGTCATCAACCAGGAGAAGGTGGCCAGCGCTAGTAAGTGAAGTCGTCTCCAACTACATGAAACCACTTTTAATTAGCAGTTTAGCATTATTGACGATACTGCTTAACGGAGTAAATGTATACAATGTTTCTTTGAGACATATGAACGTTAGTTTATTTAAATGCTCCATTTATTTGTACTTTAAGTTACATGTTGTAATGTGTATAATTAAATATCTCTTTTATTTAGATATTCAGTCGTCTAATTAAATGTCTTTGTTACATCTCTCCTAGTTGTCTACGACGACCCAGACCCCCCGGAAGCCCAAGTGACGGTGACGAAAGATGGCGGTGGTGTTTACTTTAACACCGGAGGAAGCATGGCGGAAGACAGGAACATGTACAGCAACATCGTGGAGTGACGTCATGAACGACCAACCTGTGACTGATAACAACTTCTTTTAGTTATGGTGTAGATGAGTAGATGGATAATGAACTTAATACTAATGTTGCTTTTTTCGGATTCTTTTAGACATTCATAATTGTTTTGACAACAATAAATATTGAGGATGTTTTGTGACGTATATACGAATAATTTGAGAACATAGAGAGCTCTAATTAAGCATAGTTTGCATGGGCAAAGTAGCAGCCTTGATTTCATCAAAGCTATGCATTACTGGAAATGAAATATGCAACTTCATTTACGCTACTTTGGCTTGAAAGGAACTCTATGTTTAAATGTAAAGAACATACAATCTATGATCCTAACGGACCAGAAAAATGTACCTACACAATGATGTAGTACCTGCGATTTTAAGAGCCGCTTAATTAAGCCTTCATTACTACCTGTAAAAAGTTAAACTAATCTGAACTGAGAAAACGGAAAATCCAATGAAAGCATAGTTTGCATGGGGATAATAGCAGGCTCATTAAAGCATCCAATAAGCATTCCACGGCTAGTAGCAGTAAAATAGTATGAAAGTTTTGTTACTATATTTATGTTTATTGTTAAATGACAATGCATGGTTAATACTTGTTACACGTGTATGCATATCTGCTGTTAGAACTGTATGTATGAAGTTTATGTATGTGTTTAGCTGCATGTCTATTCATAATTCGGTTTTTTAACATTTAATGTATTAAAGATGTTATGTCTATATTTTGATACCCTTTTAATTTGGTACACACTTTCCAGTAATGAAATAATACTGCAAAGCTAATAGCAACATGTTATGACACATAATGCATAATGTTTCTTAGATTAAAAACGTAAAAACGCAAAAACAACAGAACAAAAAAAACAAAGATAAAAATATTTACAGGAGTAGAATGCACTGCTGAAGCATCATAACAAATTTAAAGATAACCAAATCTTCTGGTTGTTAGATACAGACATAGCATCTTTTAACTATTTCTGGTTGCATGCTTATTTGTCGAATCCCTTTTCTATAATGATCCTTAGCGTGCTATCGCGTGAGCGTTAAACTAAACACATGTGTTTCCTTAACGTTATCATCATCTAGTCAAGTAGTTTGGTGGGAGTGGAATAAATTACAAACTTTATATCGGGCTGAATCTGAACAAATCCGAAGACATTCTGAAGTACCACTTGCTCTGATAGATCAAGTGTGTGATAATTAACTTCAAGCCGATTTAAGAATAATCAATCTATATTGAGCCAAGAATTTAAATATTTAAAGGGGGCCTGATTTTAAGACATTTACCAAAATAACTCTAATCAACAAAATTACCATTATAATGTTCACTTTGACTATAACTTTACATCATCGGACCACTTAAAGCCCATCAAGGCACACACCATAGCATGTTAAATAGACAGTTCCTCAACTGTCATCCATGATCGTTTATAACAATACATGGTTATTGGTCAATTGTGATCCATTGGGCTAGAATTTTGATGTTAGGTGACAATCCAAAGTCATGTAATAGAAAGCGTACTTCCTGTTTGTGGTAAAACCTTATCACACAAACAAAAGAAAACTACAAAAAGTAGTGGATGTTTTGTGGAACTTTGCATTTGATTGTACTAGTTGACACGTATTGTAGCGATGACCTTATATATGTTTCATAACATTAATGGTTCAGAACATGTGTGGTTGCGGCAACATCTGTTTCAACCATTATACAAATCACACTAGCAAACACTATCAACCAATTCATATCGATAGTTTAGCATTGGCTTTGTGTTTGATACAAAAATGTCCTCCATTGAAACATACTAACAAGGGATGGGTGATGCCGGATAGGGATAAGCAACATCACAGCAATGGCTAGCAACCCATCCCCGCACCATAACAAGCCCATAACAGTATAAACAAAGGATCACGACGTGTTTACAAGACTCATGGGGGAAAATGTCGACCTATTCAATAACTAGTCATTTAATTTAACATGTTACAGTTACGTGACTATTGAAAACTTACAAAAAACCTGCTTCAACGCATAAATGGATTTGAAGCCGTTTATGCGGCAGGCGCGTTATGCGGCGTCACATAGCTATGAACATATTAGTAAACAAAACAACATTACTTTTATGTTTTTGTTTCGTATGTTGAAGGGAGACAAATCGCTGAACCGCCACCTCAAAGGCGCGTCAGCCTTATCTGCATTACATAAACCATCACATCAACCACGTTATGGACATTTGACCATCTTAATGATTACCAGAACAGTCAAACTGTTATAACGAAACAAACAAACAAACACAAAGCAAACAAAAACAAACAAAAATGAAAATGTATATTGTATATGTTTTATTAACGAACGGTATCCAATATATTTTACTAACGTTTTACGCTATGATGTGCACCATTGACTTAAAACACAATATAATAACTACAGGAACATATGTTCATCAACTTACATCAAAGATTAGTTAAGCGCCATGTTGTTACTCAACCATCGCAAATACTGGATAGCATAATGCTATGCATTGCGGAATACGACCCCGACGGCTAAGGATCGAATACAACATTAATTATTTTAAGACTTTTCTACATAACTGGTTTTCAGGTATGAATGCTTTTTCGTGTCGTAATAGGTCTTTTCACTAGTACACGAACCAGTTTAAAAAAGCATTTTGTTACGTACTGCTTTATTTCTTGATGTTTATACAAAGTTTTAACTAATGCATACTTTAACTATTTACCTGATGTTACTTATTAAAAATACTTTAAAGGCAATGATAAACGTTTTATGAATTAAAAAGAAACACATAACCTAATATGCACACTCACTTATTATGCACATATCGCACACATAAAATTATATTACAGTTTAAAAAATATCAACTTTTGTTTTGGAACCTACGCCGATAAAATTAGGATTTTAAACACGTTTAAAATAAATTCACTGTTTAGGCAACTGAGTTATTTTACCTTCATGACAAATATTGAGCAAGTAGGATTTAAACTGATTTACTGAATTATAAACTGGATCAATTTAAGTTAAATAATGATACACTCTTTACATGTGATGGACCCAACTCCAATAGCCCGCCCGGCTTATAATCATTTATTCATGCTACAATTATATTTAAAAAAAGCATAGGATGTATTGGCTTAGGAACATAATTTAATATTTTACTAAAAGATCTGAGATTTTGTGTTACTATATTAAGAATATCTTCCCATTCTCTTATAATTCAGAGCGATTGTTACTCTACAATATATACACCTAGAATTAATCGCATTTGTAGATATTGTGATAAGAATGAATTTGAAGATGAATATCACTTTGTTATTAATTGTTAACGTTATAGAAATATCCGTGTTACATGTAAATACCTTATTCCATTCTACTATGTTAGACCTAGCATGTTTAAATTTATATTACTGCTCAAATCAGCTGATGAACAAATTTTGTTTAACCTTGCCAAATATATAAAGGACGCTACATATATAAGCTTATCTTGTGACTATATAACATATTAATAAGACCATCCTCATTATCGCTATGACTTGATGTATCACGACGAACACTTACAACTTAATATTGTAATATTGTTAACGTGGCACGATTTCAAGAATTACAGTGTAAATTGTAACTATGTACAATGTATGTACATATCAAACAAATGTTCTGTTATGTTCTGTGAACACAATCTGATTTCAGTATTTATTTTCAAAACAGTTTTATTAACTAATTAACTTAATTAACTTAAATTAGGCAAATCAATATTTCAGTTAAAATCAGACACT